>Ga0302186_10000097_pt1 | contig 78606 bp, 44 predicted proteins | sample II_Bog_E1_2_FD_198782 | JGI IMG/M metagenome (GOLD analysis project Ga0302186, IMG submission 198782) | Peat permafrost microbial communities from Stordalen Mire near Abisko, Sweden - II_Bog_E1_1 | ecosystem: Environmental > Terrestrial > Soil > Wetlands > Peat | place: Sweden: Abisko...
CATTTCCCCAAGCGCATTTTTAAGTTAATCAATCCTTAATTCCCATTCTTTAACGATCCCAATAACCTTTTTGTTATACAGTTGGCGGTCCATTTAATTTTAAATTTCTCCTTCAAACTCACTGATCACGTCAAGGAATGAACTGGTAATGTATTTATAAGATTGCAACAACTTTTTGCTTACAGACAGTTGGTGGGATGATGAATCTTGGGTGATTTTAGTGAGAACTGCTGACTTTAGTTTATTGTATTTTTCAAGGATATTAGAGTCAGTTTGCACAGAATTAAGGATGTTTTCAGCAACGGAAAGCAGATGCTTATAAGCTTCGACTTCTGTATACTCTTACATATGCGAATGAATTCAAATCAAATATTAAGTAATATATATTTGAACAGATAATAATATGGTCTTAAAGATTATCGTATCTATCACACAAGTTAAGAATGAATAATTAGAATGTTTTATAAGATTGTACACCAAATGTCTTCCAAATTGCTACAAATTTTCTTCATAATAATAAAGTCAGCTAACTAATAATATAAAGGATGTTCATATCATTATATTATCTATAATTCGTATATTTTTCATAATGGAAGTAAAAAATAATACCTATATGAAAAAGATTATGTAGATAATTCTGGCTAATTGTTATAATAATTTTCTTTGAGTCTTGAACATGAAAATGTCTTTTAAATATACTCTACAAAAAATAGAATTAATTCTTTGCAAACAGATATGATAATTTTAAATCAAATCATCACTCACATATTAAATAGTTTTTAGCGATTATCCTGTATTAAAAAACAATAAGAAATTTAATGTTTTAAAATCTTGCTCTCAGGGGAATGATCAGTGTGATCGGCGCATTTTTAATCAGTTTATCAGTGGGAGTTATGTATCTCTGGGGAATTATTACCACCTATGGCACCTCTTACTTTCGCATTTCTATGGCAACTACAACTTTAACTTAGCATCAAACAGATATCATTTTTCCTCTTACCCTCCTTGGGCAGGTAAACAAATTGTAATTCAGGCCATTTCAATGCCCTTTGTTTCTCGATACGCCAAAAAGGTATCATCTGGAACGACCTGCTTTATAGCAGGCATAGTAATGTCCTCACTTATGTATTTATCGTCCCTTACTCAAACCTACCAATCTTTTGCCCTATTATTTGGCCTAGGAAATGGCATAATTATCGGAATCATCTATATTCTTCCCATCGGGCATTGCTATCAATTTTTTCCTCGAAAAAAAACAATCATCAGTATAATTCTCATAGCTGCCAGCGGAGTTGGAACTCTGATTTTCGCATTAATTGCTATAAACTGTATGAATCCAAATAATCTAACTTTGGAAGAAGCAGGCTATAACTTATACTATGGGAGAGAGATAGCGGATAAATTTCCCGAGTACTTAAGAATATTAAGTGGATTAACTCTTGCCTTAATATCAGGAGGTGGTCTTCTCTTATTCAAGTATCCAACAAATCTTGAAAATACCCTTAAACAATAATTACTTACCCCTGAGGATAAAAAATAAAATTTAGCCAGCCTAATGGACTTGGAGTTTGTCCTTCAATCTGATTAAATTCGGCAAAATACTAAAAATCCCTTTGGAAATACAAACTATGAACTGGCAGAAATAGATAAAAATTTTGATAGCAAAACTAATCTTGCTGGCAAAGTTTATGGAGAAAAAGGGCTTGAAAGTGGCTTTTGGCCAACTCTGTAAGAAAGTTAAAATTAATAATAGCATCCAAAAGCCATTTAAGAAGCTGATGAAACTCCCAATTAGAATTACTCTTCCGAATAAATCGAAACCATCAATTAGTGTCCTCGAACTAGTGACGGTCCTCGTGAATGCATCTTCTGGATCATATTTTTGGTAATTATATTGGGTATATTTTGTATTTATTTAGGTGCTAACTTTGGTCTGATGATATCTGTAAATTACAAAACTTACGCAAAAGCTTCGATATCGGATGATAAATTTTTGACACTAATTGGAGGCTTTGGAGCAGTAGCTTGTGGATTGAGTCGTTTCTTCTGGGGTTCTATTCTGTAAAAATAGACTTTCAAAGGTCTATATTATGGACTTTGCATCATCAATGTGCTCTTATCTTTGTCAATTAATTTCATTTTGGTTGTAAAGGAGATATATTTTGTCTATATAGTGCTCGCCTATATATGCTATGGAGGGCATCTGGGAATGTTTCCTGCAGTTACTTCTCAAATTTTTGGAATTAGATATGGATCGCAAATATATGGAATTTTATTCTATGCCTTTCCATTGTCTAACTTTATACAGTACATGCTTGTAAATTATATAAATCAAGGCTATTTTATAATTTTTAAGGTTAGCGGAGTCATGAGTATTTGTGCTTTACTGATTGTTAAGAAAATAGATTTAAGCTACGATTGGTCAACAAGGATACGCTAAAATAATGAAAGAAAAAGGATGATAGCTCGCTGATTATTGTTTATGCCTATGTTATCCTAATTATGTCTTTTAAGACAATTTTGACCTTTAAGACGAATTAATTTATTTATACTATTTTATTTTCTGTGTTTCTGTGATGTGATTGTGCCTGAAGAAAGCATCTCAATATCTATTTAAATTTACAGTAAATATTAATTATTTAGAAATGTCCTAAATAGTAAATTTTAATTTTGACTTAATAAGAGACCTCTATAATTTGATAATTTCCATCATTATTCTGCGACCATTTTATCTACTATGGGTGTTTCTTAGCTAAACATGTACTATTTTTGATGGTCTCGTAGGTAGTCACTCGATCTCTTCACGTCCATAAACATGGTATAGGCTCTTCGGATATCTACTAGGTCCACTTCACTCGATTTTCTCTTGCTGGCCAGAAGAGAACTCGTAGTGATCAGTTGAATCGCATATCGTAAAGTTGTTTAAACCCCAATTTGAGTAAGGAACTATAACCCATCTTAACTCAACTCAACATCTTCCTCCTCACAGCGAGTTTCAATAATTTGCCTAATTTCATCTTGACTGTAGTTTTTAGTTTGGATTATAAGGAGACGATCAAGAAGATCGAGAGGCATTCCATGCGGTCTAAGTAAATTTAGAAATACCCTTTATAGTTTGTGCCTCTAATGTTAGTAATACCTCTATTAGTTGCAAGTATTACAACAGGAGCAGCCTCACTCTCCAAAGCTCGATTGAGGAAAGAGAAGCATTCCATATCAAGCATGTGTACTTCATCGATAAATAGAACTCCGGGTACAATTTCAGCTTTACCCTCTTCCCTCCATTCAGAAACCTTCTTATCAATCTGTTCCCTCACCTATTGAGTTATCTCTCCTGTTGCACCAGAAAAAAGAGCTAGAAATCCTTGAGAACGTGAGTTGATAACATCTATCTCGTGAAGAGTGACTGTATGAACAATTTCTTTTCTCTTTTCAATTTCGCCCTCTGGACAATTAACAAATCTTGCTTGTGGCCCCATGGCATCGTAATCAGATGCTCGAGCAAAGCTTCGCCCAGCTTTTGAAATTTTTCCTGAAGCCTTATCAATTGTGATAACATCTCCAGCAATAATTTTTTCTTTTTGAATGGCTTAAATCATCTTTTGACCCAGATCGTAAACAGTCTCCATCTCGGTTGTTTTAAGAGTAATTTTGCCAGTTTTAGCTCCAGAAGCTGCATTTAATATACCTTACTTGAAGATTTTTCAATTTCAATTTATACAACTTCACCCTCGACAATTTAACTTTCTTCCTTAATACGAACTCCAATAGATCTTCTAAAGGCTTGGGTGAGAGCTTCAGTTTTGCTCATTTATAGTGAAAATATTTATGAACCTGCAAGCATAGTAAAGGGGACATCTTAGCCAAGGGTTTTAGCCATTGCCATTGCGATTGCAGTTTTACCTGTACCTGGCTGTCCGCCAATTAAAATTGCTCGACCAGCTATTTTTCCTTCCTTAATCATTTCTAGAATAATTCCAGCCGCCCTTCTAGCTTCGGTCTTTATTAAATGGAAATTACTTGTCCTACCATGCCTTGAGCTCGCTGCCTGGGATCAAGTGATTCGTTAATTCCTAATCCTCTAATGTGAGAGTGAGCTCCAATTCTTTCGATTCTAGTGACATCCTTGACTTCTGATACTTTAGGGACTGAGGTTTGCATTTTTAAATATTTTTAAATTAGTCCTTATGGAAGATAAAGATAAAAGAATGCAATATAAAGTGAACAATACAATAAATTGATAATTAGGCTATTTAAAATAATGATGGATAACGATAAGAAATAGTTGCTAAATATTGATATCTTTTTCTGATTGTATTTTAAGGAATAAAATAAAAAATTTGCAATATATTCCTTAAAATTAAAGAACATTATAATCAAACAAATAATTACCCAAAATAATATAATTCTAAAATAAAAATAACTTTGATTTTATGATATACGATTAAATGTCACTTTATCTTTCAAATCTACAATTAAATTGATTGTTTATCATATGATGCACGACCAATATTTAGTTCAATAAATGCAAACAGTAATTAATTTTATTAATAGCTAAATAGGCAGAATTATATTTAGTATTATGTCAAACATTATTGACGCACTGACAAAAATAGGCAAAATTACAGATACCAAGACAGGAGAAGAGAAGGAGCTTCTTGATTTCAGGTTTAGATATATAGGACTCTATTTTACAGCTGTCTGGTGCTCTTTCTGCATCAAAATTGCAGATAAATTACCCCAAGCAATTTAGAAGGTAAATAGTCGAGGGTAAGCATTAAAACTAATTACCTTGCGCTTGGATAATGATCCAACTAATTTTGGCTACAGTTACCTCCGATATAAATAAATTTCTTATGAAACAGTGTCTTCTATTGCGAGTCAAGTGGGAGCAAGAGGAATCCCTTCAATACACATATATGACCTCATGGGCCATTTAATTACCACAAATGGGTTGCGAGATATTATGAAATACGAGTAGAAAACAATTGAAATGTGGGATAAGAAGGCAAATCAGTTGTGATTGAATGTATTTAAACTTATGTCATTTAACTATTCTTTTTTAATGGATTTTCCCTCTATTAAAACCATAATTGAGCTTAAATTGCTGATTGGATATTTAATAACAATATTATAGTCGATTGTTAGAGATTCATTATCCTTATTTTATATCATAATTATCTGTGACTATGAATTCGCTTGTTCTCACCATTCAGTTCGGACTGAAACGATTTAAAAATTTCAGGAAGCACCTCATGCTCGACTTTAAAAGGGGAGGTAAACACGCACATAAGAACCCGCATGCTATGCCTTTGGCTCTTAAGCAAGAGCTTCTTAATGTACAGAAGAAATAAAATAGTCGAAAAAAGGTGGAGATTGGAAAAAAATTAGAGAAATAGAGAGGCAAAGTCTAACTCCATTCGGCAGGTTTGCGAAGCACGGTAAAAGTCGAATAATTTAGGGTTTATCTTCCAAAGAGATAAACTTCCTGTTTATGACATTCCCAACATTGATGGTTTTGAATTGAAACCCTACGTAGAATATTTAGCTCCAAAGTTGAGTGGAGATATTCTGACTCATCAAGGGAGAGTGAACAAAGAAAAGCTATAAAAGTTGAATACTACTGATCAATTATTAACTTCCTCCACGAATGTGAATGTCAAATAATGAAATGATCAAGATTCAAATGAATAGCTATCATTTTATATTGTCTTCATTTCTGGATAAATGTTGACTCACTATTAGTAAAATATCACATCTTAAGTTTAATTTACATCAGTTAATTTCAAATGAATATTAAGCAAAAGATCATCCGGGGAAAGGACTAGCAACCCAAAAACAGATATAGTGTTCAACTTAAAAACTGTAACTCAGCATCGTCCCTTCTGAAAGTCAAAGAGTTTGCTCTTCAAAACAAAGAAAATAGTATCAGTCACTTCAATAAAAAAAAACTGTAATTACAACAGAATATTTTGCCTTAAAAATCTTGCTAATTAGAAGTATTAACATCATTAACATCAATGGAATTGAGCAAACGGATAAAAACTTCCATTGATGGTTAAGAAAAATCAAATCTAATGATCAAGAGTAAGAAGGAAGAAGCATAAAATTTACAATCAAGTCAAGAAATGTTCATCTTTAGACAAAAAAATCCAGCAGACATAATTAAAAGCACTAATTTTGAAGAACACCTAACTTTTGGATCAGTCAGCAAAAAGAGGGAAGAACGCAGCATGGTGACTTCACGATAATTTATTCAATAGAAAAAAGTGAAAAACGATGTCATTGATTAAATGTTTATAAATGCTCGTCGTAATCTCGTTAAAAGCGTTACAGAACCAGGAGTTCAAGATGGGTTAAGATGCGTGAATCACTCACACAAAAACGTATATATTATTTAATGTAAGGCTAAGTATCGTTTGACTTCGGAATTAGAAGCTGGGGAGCAAGAGATGTTTTATTGCTCAAAATGTGCAATAAATCTGCTGCAAAGGGGATTCAAGATAGAGGGAATCAAAAATTAGGATAATGAAAGTAACACGAGAACACAACAAATTGTTAAATTTGAATAAAAACTGAAGAATTTAGAAGAGAGGACCTTGACTGAAATCAATAAAAAGTAAAACAAAGAGCAGTTGAATTTAATTCAACAGGAAATAATTAACACAAATCAAAAATTTACATCTATTATAGAGAAGGTCGAGAGACTGTGGAGTACCAGCATAACCAAGCTAAAGGATGTGCTTCAAAAAGTAATTATAAATTAAATTAGAAGGAATTATAACATAAACTTCAAAAGTAAACTTTATCTGAAGTGGCAAAGAACATATTCGACATACAAAACTAGATAACCCAGTATAAAAATAATAAAAAGTTTACTATTATGAAGGAAAACGAGTTTCATTTCATTTCTACCTCACTTGACAATAAAATAAACAGGTTTGATGAAATGCTCAAGACTGCATCTATGTTTACTCTGAAGCAGTAATCTTTTATAGCCTAAAATGTTGATTATAATTGTATTTTGGAGAAATTAAAGCAGAGCCTTGGAAGTAGATAGGAAACAATATACATTAGCAACGAGGGAGAAATGTCCTTCGAAAAAAAGAAGGATCCTCTAGAAAGTCATCAGAAATAAGAATTTGTCTGTGAATAAAAATAACCGTTCAGGACTCTATTTCCTTGTGAAGAAACTGATTCAAATCTAATCTAAACTGAACGGCAGCAATATTGTGACAAAAGAAGTTTGTTAAACTCTGTCCGTGAATGCCCAAGTTTTAAAAAGCATCCATGAGTTATGATAGTGACAGACAATGTTTAATTTAATCTCTCTTCTTATTTAATTGCTCTCAAATATTTTCCTAATTTTGATTTATCATCCAGCATCATCTCTCATATAATGGCATTTTAATTATTCATATCCTTATAATTTACTATTTAGCTTTATTTTCTCTTAGTTTCGATAGTCATTTTTCTCTCAATTTTCAAATTTAAATGGAATTGATACAATATGATGATAAAAGATATTTCAAATATATAAAATTACTTTCGTAGTCTTAATTTTAATGTTTGCTCATAGAATATCAATTAAAGTTCGCTGTTCGCGACATTCCCCTTCATACCAAAACCCTTCGTAATTAGTACCTTCTCTATAAGAGTAAACTCCAGAGCCATGCTTTTTATTTCCTTTAAATTTTCCTTTAAAACTCGATCCATCAGCATAGTAAATTTAACCTTATCCATCCATTTTATTCTTATGAAACATTCCTCGATATTCAAATTCATCCTCTTGCTTTAAGATTCCAAATCCTTAAAAATTATGATCTTTGAAGAAGCCTTGATATATTTGTTTACCATCAGCGGACACTCTAATGCCTTTAATAATTTCGTCGTTGTGGAACTATCCTTAATAATGAACTCCTGTTACCATCTGAAAAGAACCTTTACCTTGAGCTTTTCCTTACAAAAAGTTTCCTTCATAAACATCACCGCTGGGCCATGTCATTTTCCCCCAACCGTGTCTAATTCCCTTAACTAAATCTCCTTCGTAAATCCATCCTGGTTTATATTAGACTTTTCCTTTTCCAATAAATTGCTTAACAAAATCAGGCACTTACATCTCAGCCTATTTATGATTTGATTTATTTAGAGCATTGACAATGGTAATGACTTAACGTTTCTGAATTGGTATTTCCCTTGAGATTTAGTTAATTTCTATATTTTCACAGATCCTACATAATTACTAGTTGCCCATACGTTAAATCCAAGTTTAAATTGATAAATTATAATATCGTTGTTTTTGTTTATAGACTTTGAATTGCCTTTTTTAACGATATTTATTAATAGTAAAGAAAACTCTTCACTTGTCTAATTTAAACAAAACTCCATGATTTTCATTTACCAACTTATTTATATCGTATAAATTTGCAAAGAAAAAACAAGCAATAGAATTGTAATTTTACTGAAACACAAAGCTAATAACTTCAATGCAGAATAAAATAAATATCTGTAGATCTAATCAGCCCAGAAATAAATTTAAAAATAAGGATAAAACTCAAAAGGTGAATAAATTGATTAATTTTGTTTTAGAACACGACAGATAAATCAGTCGCCTTTTACAACCAATATCACTTGGAAATTTTTATCGTATTCTCTTATGAATGAATTATATCATCTTCGATCGATGAATAACATGACAAATCGTTCAGCAATTCGAATCAGAAAACTCTGTAAATTCGCAACAGATAGAGATGAGCCTTTCTTTCATGAATTACATCAGGAGAGAGCCGAACCTCTAAATCAAGCGCATACTTCATTCATGAAAAAAATTAAATCTTAACTTAAAAAAAATCATGCGTTTTTAACTGAAACCTAAAGTTCAAGTTAGTGTGAAAGTGAAGATAAAGATTGGACAGTGAGCAAAAGAGTAAAAGCTCCTGGGGATGAATCATAATATGAAGTACTTCGAAAGAGGGTGAAACCAAACGAATAAAAAATGGCGACAGTGGATTAAACCGTTCGTGCTGCTTATGATTTCATCAGTAAAATGCGCAAAAATATCGGCTGAGAGGCAATGATTATATTTTGATGGTGTGTATTCCAAGAAGGGATTATTTATTACTGATTAGCTGTTTAAAAAATAAGTTTGAGGTGACAGAAGCTGACAGGATAAAGTTTCATTAAACAATAGTTAAAAATACATCGAAAATGTATTATTAGTAAAAACGTATAAAAATGACTGGAAGATGGATCTATTTATAATTTAAAAATAATATAAATTAAAAAATTTAAGATTCATTCTATATTTTATTCCCCTCTACAAGGTAAATAATTAAAGATAATTATTAACTAATTACTTTCAATTTTATATTTATTTTAATATATGATCCGAACACTCTGTTCCCAAAGAATTATTCTAATATCGCGAATACATTTTTCATCACCGCTCAAATTTATCACTCTTTCTAACAGTAATCTTTGGCAGAATCGGACTTTGTTTAAGTTCTCAGAATAAAAAAAATCTCGTTTGCCCAGGAATAAATAATAGCTATGGATGTAACAAGAACAAAAAAATCTCAAGGAAAGTCCACCTTAGGATGAACTAGCTGGTAAAATGCACGACAAGATTTCGAAGACTAGTGTGATTGGTTTTTCAGTACTCGCACTGGGGCTTATATTCCTGTACAGCTACTCTCATAACAAGGGCAAATCAAACTTGACTACCCTTTCCAATGACATATCTGGACTAGTGTAAACTAATGAGGAAGATTCTCTTATAGGAGGTGATTGGACTCTTATAAATTCAGAAGGCTAGCCCTTTTCAAGTCGAAATCTCCAAGGTTCATACTATCTTATATTTTTTGGATATACAAAATCTCCTGATATCAGTCCAAGCACTCTATTTTACCTGAGTTCAGTTTATAGGATTATTCGCAATCTTCCTGAAGGAGCTTATCTAAAGTTTAAAATTGTATTCGTATCATTGGATCCAGAACGAGATACGCCAAAAGTTGTTAAAAGGTATTTGTAGAATTTTGGTAAGCAAATAATTGGAGTGACTGCGAGTAGTCCAAATGATATCGAACTGTTGGAATGCTTAAGGCAATTTAGAATTAAATTCAATCGTTAACCAGTTAAAAAAGGTGAGCCTAAGGATCGTTATCGCATTGACCACACTAGCAGAGTATTCTTGATGGATTCCGATAACAAATATCTCGATTACTTGGATCCGAATCTAACTGAACAACAAACTGCCCTGGCAATTATGAGCAAAGTGGCTAAGAATTAGCACAAAAAAGCGAAATCTATATAAAAATTAACAGTATCATGATCACATGCTATTCTTCTGGTCAACTCTTCAATAATTTTCCTTTTATTTTACATTTTATTTTCTGTAATAATTTTTAAGCTATTAGTATGTATCTGATAAAAACAGTAGCTTATTAGCAATTAAAAATGAGAAATGGAATGAATATATTAAATCTTAGTAACAAAAGAATCTTAAAATTTAGTTGTATATAAAGAAATATAGAATAAAATAAATGAAAATAAAATATATTTTTGTCTTGAATTATTTAAATTTATTTGCAGAAACTATAGTCTTTTGCATTTTTATGCCAAAATATTCGAGCCCTTGTTTTAAATAAAATATACAAATTAGGACTGAATACTCTTTTGATATAAAGCACACATAATTTGAGTTTAGTAAGCCGAAGATTTATTCACATACCAAGCTAATTTTAGTTTTATGTTTTTAATTTATTTTGGTTGTATTATTTTATAGAATCCTATCAAAACAGAAAGAAAACATGATTAGTAAATTTGCCATCATCAACAAAAAAATTCATTCTCAATTATTTTAATAACAGTAGCCATCACCTTCCATTAAGCCTCATCTTCATCAAAAAAAGACTAGTTTATCTCCGGAATTTCTTCTTCGCAGTCTTATCAAAAAAGGATTTACTACCTCAATAAAAAGTTCAAAAAGTAGACTTAAAACAGAGGAAAATAATTTTAGAAGAAACTATGAACACAGATATTCAACTTCAAATCTAAAAGCAAATCTAAATAGAAAGCGAGGGCAAAGCAATTATCTTCGAAAACGGTCGTGCACCCCAGTGTAAAATAACGAACCCTAAATAAAAAGAGCAAATCAGCAATGCAATTAATTTGATATAATAATGAGTCGTTTATTGTTATAACATAAGGAGGAAGCCTAGAGAAAAAAACGCAAATTATAGAAGTATAGCATGAAAAAATTTAACTGTGTATGGAAGAAAGCACCAATGACAAAATACGCGTAAAATATCATAGAAAAAGTTGAAGATAATTGATCCATTCATTTTTTACTCTTATTGCATAATTTTATTGAATTTTAAATTGCTTTTTACCTTTGAAAATTGTATTTAATTGTTCATAAATATTTTGTCAACACCAAATGATTGAAACTTATTAAACTTTCAAGGTACTAAAGGATATATGGAGGCACTGCTACAAACATGTGATAAGAATATAGGATATAGTAGTAAATAGAATAGGGAAAATATTTAATTATATGCTTTTTATACTGGAAGAGTAAAAATGAACGGAGAAAAATGCTTACAGTTAAATAGAGGATGAATTGGAAATCACATGGCAGAGTGGAGACGATTACCTGTTATAAATAATAAAAATATATATCATTTGACAATTAATTAGGTTATCTTTTATCGTAGGCCAAATTCACTCATATTTCGAGACTACTTAATTTTGAGTATAGAGGAGTGAAACCATTTAGATTGTACCTTATTTGTGTCATTAATTTAATCCTAAAAGCTTTTTCTGAAAACATGTTTTTAAAGAAATGGTAATTTTGTAAAAAAGATATTTTGGTTATAGATATCTTGGATTATTAATTTTATCATGGCCGATAATTTTGATGTCAAGGACTCATTAATTACCAAAGAGGGAAATGAAAGCATTGGAAGACCCGTAAATGAGAAACCAAAAACCAAAATCAGCAAGAAAAAAATCATAATCATTAGTATTTCAATCGTAGTCGAATTAGCTTTGATTGCAACTGTTGTATTGCTCACACTGGCCAAAGCAGATCACGACATTCAACCGCATAAAGTTCGTATTGCCTTGCCTTCTGGGTTAACTCAAATCGAGTTAGGTCGAAGTCGAGTGCTGGAAGTATTGCTTTATAGCGGAAGAGATAACAGGACAGCTGATGATTTTATGAATGTTGTGAATCGAGATGTGAGATGGTTCACTAATCCCTAGGGTATAATTACTGTGGATCCATATGGTCGGGTCGAAACGTTGGCTTTAGGAAAAACAGTTGTAAAAGTGCAATCAGTGTCCAATTCAAATGCTTTTTATTAAAGCACAATTGAGGTAATTTCTTCTGATAAGACTATAAGATAAATTTTGCCCAAGAGGATAGTAAATTTTAAAGGGGTTCCTGCCGCACCCAATAAAGTATTGCAAAAGGTTATCACTAAATACACAAAGGATTAGGTTCAAAAGGTTATAGAAATTCCAGATTCGATTAAAAAAGTCAGTTAAGATCCAGTTCACGCAATCAAAACAACAATCATATGGCAAAATAATAGGATGACTAATTGGACAATCACACAATATGCTGATGGATCTAAAGGAAAATTTTATATCAAACGTGTGGATAGAACAGCTGATAACCCCAAAGATTCCTCCATGATGATGATAGGTGATCGCTATTTGCCAGGAGATGGCAGCAATGTTATATCCATTGAGGATAATGGCAAATTAGGATTGTGGCTGGTTAATGATAAGGGTTAGGTTAGTCACATTGAGATGAAGGAAATTAGCTATACTTCAAAAGCAAAAATATTGGTGGAAGAGACTCAATAAAAAGTTATGAGGCATGGACTTGCTTCTGACTCATTTTGGAATGGTACTAAATGGACTAAGGGTATAAGTGATAATGACGGACTTTGGACAAGCATGTATGCGGCTGGTGAATTTATGCGATATGCATCAGTCAAATAAGCTCATTTTTCAGATTAGGAAATTGCAGCAGCGAAGGCTAGTGCTCTCCATTCTTTGAAAGCAGTGCTGCTAATTTCAAACATTGCAGGAAGGGATAAGGTTGTGGATGCAAGAATAAGGCACCTTATCAATACCAGAGTAGGTTAAGGAGCCTTTTTATCCTCCCAATTCTTAAAAAAAGGAAAAAGCTACGCAATAGACAATTATGCTGGATCTTCAGTGGATGGCGATGGATTTTTTGGCAAAGATGCAGGTAAAATTGTGGATGAAAGCTATTATGGAGGCACCCAAAAGTATACTTTTGAAGCTTTTGAGCCAAACGATTGGAGCAAAGATGCCATTATCGACGAACCAGCAACCACCAAAAGAACTTTAAATGGCTTCATAGCTCGATCTTTTGTTATTCCAGATTTAGATGGTCCACCTCCCGGAGGCTTATTCTTTAAACACAATGAAAATGGGTCTCAAACCGTCCTTTCGTAAGCTCATCTTCTTTACGATTATAATGATACTGACCACCCTGTTTTAGATTTGGGAAATCTTCCCCTTCCTCAAGTACTTAAGGAATTTCTTAATATTAACGGGGTACAGTATAACAAATCAGACTTGATCTACAAAGGTGATACAAGCTCTGACTAAACCATAGGCCACCTTTTTCTCTATAAAATTGCTTATGATATCTTAAATGAATCTCTTGCAGATTAAAAGATTCTAAAGGAACTGATTCGAAGCACAATGTAAACTTTTTGTCATTGCCTCAGCAATAATGGTTATAATATGGTTGATGCCACAGGATAAGGAACAAAATGGGGTAAATTGGTTCGGGATTTCATGATTACGGACTCAACCATAGAGGATGCACCAATTAAAAGTATGATTCTGCTTATGAGCTATAAATTATGCTATTATGTCACAGGCAAAGATATTTGGCAGAGATAATATACTTTTCTTCTTTAAGACCCCTCATTTAGATATCTGGACTTGATTGCAGCTGTTTGGCGAAGATGGACTTGGCGTGCTTATAATGAGGATTACATTCCCGAGTCTAAGCTACTCCACTTGAACTCAACTTACAATTACAGTCAATAGTAAGTGACTCGGCATATAATGTACAATATTCATTATTCGGACGAGGAGTAAGCAATGCTAGGCTATTATTTGGCTTTTCAGTTGTAAGAAAATTAATAATATCTCGCCAAATACAGGGAAGGATTATAGGGATGGTGGCAGTCGATCTCGCGCAGTGAAAATTCATTATGGTATTATATTTATCAGCTTGCTTATCCATAAAAAAAAATTAAGGATCATTTTGGTAATGACATATTGGATATTTCATCTTGGCAGCTTAGTAGGCATCCTGTTTCAGCTAGAAAAAGCAAAGCCTTTATTGAAGGATCGAGAAATGATGTTCTACTTTAGGGTGTGAAACCGATAATCACTGTTGACCCAACTAAGCCAATCTCCAAGCGAAAACAGGAAACTGATGCTATATCTGCTAATAGACCACTCAACAAAGCAGTCTTCAAAAATTTTGATCCCTCAGTTTTTTATGAGATAAAAATTCTGCCTGCAGATGAGCGTTCAATCCATAAATTTAACGGAGCTACATTTTAGCAACCTGATGAAGGCAATTACAACTCAATGTAACCATCAACTTCCTATACACTTCCGTATTGGATGGGAGTCTACCACAAAATGTTAAAAATAGACTGATATGTTAATTAGTATTGACATTGATATGTATAAATACTATAAATACTATAAATACTATTTTGATCGGCAAAGAATCAAAACAACTAAAATATCTTTTGGACACTAGCATGTTCGGAAAGGTAGACAGGATTAATTTTTAGTGATGATACAATGAAATCACATCAGCAAGGAGGAACACCTTAGTGCTCATGAGACTAAACGAAAGTCTCTTTTGAACCATTGCATTACTATTCAACCACTCTTTCATGAATAGTTAAAAATGGAGATTGTTTATGAAATACAGTTTATTTTAGAGGTGGAAGAAGATGTAGTTGAAGTTGAAACAGTCAACGTGACTGATATGGTCCAAAAATATTTTATTTACAGTTGCTATAAAGATTCATTCGGAACAAAATTTGGCTAAATTGAACTATTTTAAAGCCTGTCTGGATTTTCCTGTGTCTTTTCTGTAAAATTAATGGTCATTTGATGTAGTAAAATATCTATTTGTATGGTATTCGTACACAAGTTTCTTCATATGTCATTGAATTGTACATTCAAATTATTGATCAATATTTTAAATAATATATTAAACATTTATCCAAGATTGCCTATAACTTTCAGTTCAGACAATTGATATAAAATAATAAATTATGATGATAATTTTAATCTGCAAATTGAATAAGTTATCATTGGGAAGATAATGCACTCATTTGTATAATTTATTATTTCTAACGAATTTATTATATTGATGAAGATAGATTAAGCTCAAATAGGAAGTCAAAATAAACTACATCACAAACCAACTAAAAGTTTTAATAATCGAAACTCTTCCAATCAGATGCAACCCTATAGTAAAGAGTTTATTAAAACAAAACTTAAAGCTTTCGAAAGATACAAACAGTTTTATCCAGCCCAAGACAAATAAAATTTGTATTAAATTTCTAAAACACCTTGCGTTGGCTTCTATGTAATGAAGGGATATCGTAATAAATTGACTACTTTAAAATAGACGAAAGAGCAAAATAGACATACCAAATCAAAATCATCTGACAAAATCATTCATAATATGATCAAAAAATATCTTGATCGGAAAGAACATGTCAATCTAAAATAAACCAACATATTGCCAAAGATAAAAGACTCTTTGACACTTTCAACTCCCGTTAATCGAACCTCACTTAATCTCAAATCCACTAAACACAATGCTCGATTTCGTACAGAGTATTAGGATCAAATTTTAAGACCAAGCGCAACTGCAAATCTTAAATCTTCTCATCTTATTTGAATATACTTTAATCAATAATATCTAGTTTAACTATCAATTTAATACTTTTTAAAAAATAAAAATATATTGTAAAAAGAATAAAAATGATGAGAATTATGTTCAATTTAATTTTTTGATAAAGAAATTCCTTTTTTAACCAATATTTATCAGAGAATATAACTCAAGTATTTTAAATCTAATTATTGATAATTCAAAATATTTTTAAATGGACTCACTCATAGCTATTAAAGGAAAAGATTTTGTGATAGTAGCCGCTGATACCGTTAACGCCTACTCAGTGTTGCGCATGAAGGTACTTACTCAACCACTTAGAACTACGATGACAAGATTTGGGACCTCGATGGTGAAAAGTTGTTGGCGATAGGAGGTGAACATTCAGACATCTTAGTCTTTGGAGACTATATTCAAAAGAACCTTGCTTTTTTGAAATACAAGAATGGATACAAGCTTTCTATTGACGATACTGCTCAGTTCATTCGTTCATAACTCGCTGAGGCAATCAGAAAAGGTCCATACAGCGTCAACTGCTTATTGGCTGGTTTTGAAGGTGATGAGCCCCGCCTCTACTGGCTCGATTATCTGGGATCAGTATTTGAGTGCAACAAAGCTGCTCATGGTTATGCTGATTACCTCGTATCCAGTGTGATGGACACCCTTTAAACTAAAGATATGACTGAGGAACAAGCATTAAAAGTCCTGCAAAGCTGTATGAATTCTATGAGGGAGAGATTTATAATGAGTCAGGCAGTATTCACGATCAAAATTGTTAGAAAAGATGGTATTAAGATTATCAGAGAAGCCCAAAAGCCACTTGGAGCTTTTTGATTGTAAGTTCATTATAGAAATAATTCGATGATAAGCCTATAAACATGAAATACTATTTAATCTTTGAAAAATAGAATTTAAATTAGAATAATTAATAAATAAGCTATCAAAAAGTTATTATAAGAAAATAGAAATCTGAAACTTTATTTTGGAAACAGGATTTATCTAAATATAGATACATCTACGCTTGGATTGAATTTATGCTTTATCGAGCAGGTTGTTTCGTAAAGTTTATTTTAATTAGTAATCAAAGTTTTATAAATACCATCTTAAAATATTAAAAGGAGTAGTATCTTCCATCTAATCTTTTTCATATTAAGTTATCTCTCTTAAATATTATCATTAAGCTCAATTTAAGAAGTAAAAACTATAATAAAAGCATGATCAGACAAAAATAATTATTAAATATTTGAGAAGATAGAGTGAGCGTAAGTAGATAAATAAATTAAATAAGGAAAAGGATTTTAATCAAAATAAATAAATCAAAATGATTTTTTGATTAAATCATTTGTTTAATGTAAAATTGGATTAGACTTTGTGTATTTCTTTTATACATTTTTGCCAGATCATAGAATACAGTTTGAGCAGTAATCATGTCATTCGAAGAAAGGCATGAGGACAGTAATAAATCATTTATCAATTGCTTCTTTAAAGAAAAAGAGCTTATATATCCCCTCTTTTCAACAATTGATAATCTCTTTCTTTGGGCATAAGGCGGTAGTCAAGATAGACAACTAGCTTGCTTTCTATCAATGCGAGGTCCTTTATAGGCACTCCTGTTATCAAAGAATATGCTTCCATTGTATTTTCCTGCTCCTCCAGACACTTCTCGGCCAATATGATACTGACAGTTATCAATCTAAATTACAACGGTCTCACCTGTAGAGAAATTTTTTTGAAATTCGTAAATTAGTATCCACGACCTTTTTGGCTAGTAGTAGGGCAGCCAAGACAACCTCTTAGGCCAGCTCAAGTACCTTCATTAAGTTCAAAGTAAATTTGATGGGGCAATGCTTAGATGCTCTCTGACTGAATTCCTGAAATTCATCTGACTTCCTGGCAGATGAATCAAGTAGGAATTCATAAAATTTGCTTAATAATTAATGAGAAAGCATTCTAAGAGGTTCTCAAGAATATTAATTATAAAGGAAGCTTATATCAGTTGACATAAATCAAGAAATTACTTTGAATTGAATCATTGCCAATAGATATATTGAAGTTTAACAGATAGTTTTACTGAATTGTTGGTATTTTGTCTGAAAATCAGAAGACTATCAATAGAATAAGAACCATCCGATTTAAACTTTGACGAATATTAAATCAATTCAGAGGATATTTCTTTTAGTTTCACATCTATAGAGTTTTTCAAAAGATCAGGCTTGATGTTTTAGAGATTCTATGATTAAGGGGGCTGCCTTGATTCAATTTTATTTTTTATAAAATCGTTGTCTTCATCTTTTCCAAATTTAAATCTTTTTGATGTAAAATAAGAGTAGGAACTTGCATTTTTATGAAAATATATGAAGACCTTGCTTAATTCTTTAGTTGATAAAGTTAGAAGAAAATATAAAAGAAAAATTTCTGCTTTCAAAAGTACGAAGAATTGCTATAAATTTTGATAATCAATCGACTGTGATTTTTAACAAAATATTTATTTATTTTTACTTTTTGTTCTTTTTTTAAAATATTATTTGGTTTAAAGTTTTCAATAAATTTCGTTACATGGCAGATTAAATGCCAAATCATCTAAAATTTTTACAGTTAACCATTTCTGTCAATAAAATGACTTGGTTAACCTTAATATATTTAAAAAACTTAATCTGCGGATGCAGAGAAGTTATATCTATCTATATTTAAAAAACGTTTCAAAATTTATATGAGAACACACATACAATTTCAAGAATTTACTATTATTTTTGGAAGTAAATATTTTAAATATTAAGATAAATGAATAAAAATATATACTGAGTGATAATTTATTTAGAATATCTTCTCCGTAGAAGATATGATATTTTAAATATTCATTTATATTTTTAAAAGATATTAATACATAAAATGGTTTAATTATTTGACGACTTAAATATAATGATGAAGGAAGGAATTTGAAAACGGTGATATATTTTTTACTTTTTATTTTTTACATTTATAATTTAACTGACATTTATTACTTGATACAGTTCATGATTGTTTTATCAATCTTAAAAAACAGTAATTAATATAAAAAAATCTGATAGATATAGCACATTATTTATCTTTAAAATTTGTTAGATATTTATTTGTTTCTGTCTAAAAAATATTAGATTGTTATTTATTTTAATAATTTAAGTAAAAAAATATTATCAACACCAAGATACAAAAAACAAAGATAAAATATATTTGAATATTATTTGAAACTAGAAATATGAAAAATTATATTAAATTAAATTAGTATGCTTCAGATTAACTATAATTTAAATTTCAAATGATCAAAATTGAGATCAGGATGGCAGAGACAGGTCACTCTTAAATAATATGCTTAAATCAAACTTCCAAAGGCTCGATAATATTCAACCATATCTACGATGTCTATAAAGTACTACCCAAGGATCAATTATTAATTACCAAAATTGGTACCATAATAAAGCAAGAATAGACCCTTCAAAACAAATTTACTGAGTAAAAAGGAGACAAAACTATAACTCATCAATAAGAACGTTAAAGTCAAATATATAGCTATCAGCGAATTCCTTGCATCTACTTTTTTAATCTCAAATAGATCAATAAATCGCCACAAATAATTAAACCTAAATCTGCATAGTATTGGATGGATGAACTTTAATAAAAACTTAAGATTTCGAAAAATCTAAAATCGCATATTTATGAATTTAAATCTTTTGATCCATTTTTTGCTTGTGAAAAAAATAAACTTTACGAAAGTATTGTTAAAAGGATAAATGATCTCAGAAAGGTATTTGTGAGGCTGTAAGGTGAGTATTAAAATTTAAAGGACTTATCATAAAAAATTGAATAAATTGTTGATCGTTGCTCATATCAAAGAAAATCAGGCATTACTCTTTTAAAATCCTTGCAAGTATTTTTTGAGTAAAATATAAAATAAGACGCGAACAATATTTTAAATCAGAAAAAAATGATGGAAAATAGTTTGAAAATAAATGGTAAAAATATACAATAAAATTCTTCTTTTTTGTAAAATAAATATAGCTTGAACATTTATTTCAGCAAAATAGGTTAAATAAAGAAACATTTAGAGGGAGAAACCAAATAAATCAAATAAAAAATTAAATAAATTAAGAGTAAATTCAGAACAGTGGATGAGAAAGCGACATAGTTTGGAAAAAACTCTATTATCAAAAAATTAAAATTAAATCTTAATGAAAATAAGGTCAATTATGAAAATATTATCGCTTTGTTTGAGCAATTATTAAAAAACTCAGATCCAACTTTACTTTCTAAGTTAGAAAATTAGCTAAAACAACTGTAAAAGAATGCTTTGGAGTAACAATAATCTGATATTTCTTTAGGAGAGGAGGTATTGAGACAAAAATATAAGTAATTCAGCGAGTTTAACGAACAAAATCGTATTCAAGTCAAATTTAATTATGAAGCCTACATAACAATAAAAAATAGGTTATATTCTTATAAAGAAGAAATTACTCAACTCAGTGGAGAATTGAAAAAAAACGAAAAGATGCTTGAAAGATCATTATCGTTTCCTGTGGAAAATATATAAAATAATGGAATAAATGGCAATAAGGATATTCAACCCCGAATTAAGAGATAGCAAATGTTTGAGGTGACTGCTTCATGTTAAATTTAATTGAAAAGGAGGATATTTTTTAATAGAATATTGAGTTTAATACATACTTATGCTGATAGAAAATGCACTTAAGAATAACTATTAAGAAGACAGTTTACTTAAAAAAATACAAATGTTGAAAATACTAATAAAACATTTCTTAAAAATGTGAAAGTTCCTTTCTTTAATTTTGTCTATGACTAAACTACTGATTTAGAAGTAATACAATTCAATAAATCCTTAAAATCAGCATAAATGTACTAGAATTCGGCCTCAATTTAATAGTTTGTACTATCTTAATATGATAGTATATGGACTATTATTAGCAATATAGATAGTCAATAAAATTCCCTTAAAATATAAAATTTGAAAGAAATAATAAAAAGAATGAGTGGTATATTTGCGAAAGTTTATGATAAAAAATATCTTGAATTGCAGTAGAAAAATGGCAAATTATGTGAAACTATTACAAATTTAGATCAAAATATTCATAATTTGGAAGGCATTATTCTATAGCACAAAAATAAACTAATTGATCTTCAAAAAATAATTGATTAGAAATAGGAAGAAAAGATAGTTCGAATAAGAGAATTTGATGATTAATTAAAGAGATAAAAATATAAATGCTAAAAAGTCAACAATGATCTTATATCTCTAAAAAAAGAATTAATAAAGCAAACATCAATCAATAGTACTCTATGTGAGCAACTGGCAAAATGTGAATAGGAAAACTAAATTTATAAAAATTCATAAATTGATTTAAAAAAATTGATGGAGTTAAAGTAGGGTTAAATTCAAAGATTAGAAACATAGTTAAGCAGCAATATAAGGTTAAAGGAAGAGTCTAAAGATTCTTTCAATTAGTCTAACAACCAAGGACAAGAAGATAAAAATGAGATAGATCTAAAAGTAAAGGTAATGTAAAATTTTAGTAAAGGAACAAGTTAAATAGATAAAAGATAAATCCTCAGATTGAATCAATAAATTATTTATTTATAATCATAAAATGAGCAATTACAAGACTAATTCGATGCTCTTTCAGCTGAAATGCGAAAAATAATAATGAAAGAAACAGAAGATAAATAAATTCAAACAGAGGATTAAAGCAAAATAACTGAACGTAAATAAAAATAAGTATCATCCTTCAGTTAAATAAATAATGATAAAGATGACAGAATTACTATTGATTAAGAAATTGGGATTGGACAAAATGCTATATTTATGCCTTTTGCCAACAATGTATATGTGGGAGTACACAATAATGATGAAGATAAAACACTATGCAATATGAATACTGTGAATGCAAACAACTATCTGCTCGATTTTAGGTGTTTTCATCCAACAACTAAGGATTTATTAAAGTATTTATCTTAATATTTAGTCAATGTTCATTTCTTGTTATTTTAAAAGTAACAAAGATATTTAAAGAGGACAAAAACAGTATGGTTTAAGGCAAAATTAAATATCTTCTTGGATTCGAGGACAACAGTTTCACCATTAAAAATTATTCTTCACTTCTTCCTTCTCAATGATATTAAATATTCTATTTGAAAAATTTTGTAAATCGTAAAATAATTATTAGCGTTAAAAGATGGTAAAATTAGCACTCATATAATTTGAAGGATATAAATTAAAATAATTATTAACTTGTCTGATGTATTTGAGGATTTATGATATTTAATTTTTCTATTTTAAAGAATGATCTCAAAATCATTGTTGAGAATTATCGCCCTTTGTTCCAACAAACTAAAGCCCAATCTTGTCAACATTAAAGTTGAATTTAAAGGAAAAAGTTTCAACTATCAATTTCTCGAAAATACTAAACTGGGTCCCAATCTTTAAAGAGTTCGAGTACCCCTTGATTTTTAATGCGGCTTTTCTTGTAGTTGCGGAACTTGTCCTGTTAAGTTAAATCATAATGACTATGATCAATTGCTTCGATAACAACCCATTAAGGAGCAATAATAAAAAATATTAAGCGAAAACAGTTATGATGAACACACTCGTTTATCATGTCAGCTAACAGTTCACCCCTCTTTTGAAAAGTTTACTTTCTATATCGAAAGATAATGATTTTAGTGTATTTAGTAAATGTTTCTATATTTTACTATTTTTGGCAAGTTCGGAATTTATGAATTAATAATAAATTAATTTTAAAATTAATTGATAAAATTTCATTTAGCATTAGTTTCTTATAATTTTTTATTATTTGTGAAGTTAATATTATCTTCATAAACAATATTCACAAGCCTAATATAAATTAATAATTATTTTAATCAGTTAAAATCGTTAATGCAATAATTTAAAAATGAAATAAACTCTTTACTCGACAGCATCGAATTAACTTAGAAGCGTATAAATTTGCTATTGAATGAAGAATTTCAATAAAACTAAGAATTTAGGTAGCTCACATATCGGCTACAACAACTTGAAGAGTCAACAATCAATCAGAACAAAACACAAATTTAACTAAAGGAGCATCACGCCAGAAATATGTAATATTTGGATGATAAAATTGAAAATCATTAAAATACTCTTGAAAAATATAAAGCTCTTTACGAAAGTTTAAATGGTGGAGAATCTGTACATGAAATCAGTTATTCAAATATGAGGCAAGAAAATTATAATTTCAGTAATATACTTCCAATCAAAGAAAATAATCTCAATGAAAGTGTGAGAACATCAAAGACTATAATGAGCAAAGGAAATCCATCTAATTTTAAACAGAATCAATCACTCACAGTGATCAGCTAAATATAATGTTAAACGTGCGGATGTACATTCAAGCCATACGGGTATTATCAGCATCTTCCAAATTGTTATCCTAAAAACATACTTTCTGGTCATCTATCGGCATCACTTTTAATTGATTGATTTACAAATACTTAGTTTAATACGTTAATTATGTATTTTAGAATTATTTAACTGAGATTGTCGAAAAGGAAAATTGTGAGAAGAGTTGACTGCAAGCCACCAACAAAACTAACTGAGAATAAACACTATCGATGCAACATCTCAGTTTTTTAGACGACCGAGCAAAATTAGTTAGTTTAGTTAATCAAATTATTAATTTTCTACCAATTCTTTTGTTTCAATTTTGCTAATTAAACCATTCTTGGATATCATGGTGAATTTTAGTACTATTAAAGAATAATCTATATAATAAATCATTTTATAATTAGATTTTATTCATCTAAGATTTTTATCTTTTCAATATAGAACTACAAAAAGTTTGCATCATGATAAATAAATGATTATTTAACTTTAAATATTTTTACGCTCATATCCATTATTATTTATAATAAAATGGAGGAAAAGCCACTCACCAACGCATAGATATAAAAAGCTACTTCAAGGCGCTCTAGAAAGGATGAATAGGGAAGAGACTATCAATGCGGTTGCGGTAAAAGATATCTTTCTTATCCTGCTCTTTACACCCATATCAAGACTAAGCATGATGGTCGACAACCAGAAGGAACCCAAAAAACAGGTGCTGCAACAACAATTGCCAAAAGAGCAAAGGGAAAAATCGAGTAATAAACTTTAAGACACATAAAATCTCTGCTGGATAGATAAGATCTTAAGTTACTCACACTGTTGGATGATGGCCATTTTGGTTCTATTTCTTTAAACTCTAGAATTAAAAAATAGTCAGTCCCCAAATAGATCTATGATTGGTACAGTAATATTATGAAACATCAATAGTGCAAATTGACTAAAAATTCGACTCTTGAGTTGGCATTGGTAGTTTATCTTCTCAATGCAGGAGATTATGTCAATGATAAAATTTATGATTACTATCTTTTCTTTGCCAGAATTGCCAGAAATTGCTATCAAGAGCACGGAAATTAAATATATCGGACTTGCTTTTCTAAAAAAGATAACGGACCTGGAGTACTAACTTCCTTTTCGGAAGCGGAGGTTCAATACTTTCCAATTATCACCGATTTTTTAATCAGATTCTACCTTCCAGAGACTGAGCATAACAAATAAAATAAAGAAATTATTATTTCATTGATTGAACTCATAACTTTTGATTTCTGTGCCTGGCTGTATAAGCACAAATTGACCAGAATCAAAGTTGAACTTATGAAAGAGTATAAACTCGACATCAAACCAATTATTGCTAATAAAGTAAAGAATACTCCCAAGAAAGATGAGATGTGCAAAGAAATAGAACTGAAGTCTAACTCAAGCAATTCTGAATAAATTAAAAAGGAAAATGAGGATGAATCCGATGAAATTAGTGAAGGGGATGAAATTATGGAAGAAGATATTTAGGCTGATTAAGTAGTAGATAAAAAGGGATAGTTGGGCAGCAAAGAGGACAACCAATCAGGAAATAATTGATTTAATCTCCTAATTTTTGAAATTTATCCTATTTCATTATGGTAGAATATTTTTTAAAATTTATTCTATTTCATTATGGCAGAATATTTTTTGCTAGTTTATAGGATTCGTCACAAAGGATCATAATCAGCTATAGAATTAAATGGAGAATAATACTTAAACTTTTTAGTTTACAATAAATACGAACTAACACACGATTATATTGTTTTTTCGTTATGGCAAATATTATTTAATTAATTGATCGTAAACTTAACAGTTGTTTCAAATAACTAATCAGTGAAAAGCTAAAATAAAAATAAAATAACTAATTCTCATATATTTTAAGTTTATCACAAAATAAATATGTTATTTTCGTTGAGGTTGATAGAGTTAAAAATAAATTGAATTTTCTAAAGCAATTATAATTTCATCATAACCTGTGTAATCATCTATAAAATGTGAATACAAATGTAAGAATTTAATTTTTTCAAGTAATGATGGAGAGAAACATTAGAGATTACTATCAATTAAAGGAAGACGAATGCATCGGACAGTATATTTAGAGTTACACAGAGGCAGCTTCGCCAAAGTAGTACGAGCGTGCCAGATCAAAACAGGTAGAGAAGTCGCTGTCAAAATCATTAAAAAGTAACCTAAATAATTAGTAAGGCAAAAAATGAATGAATAGGAAGAAATCCTTCTATAAAGAGAGATCCACATCATGAAAAATATAAACCACCCCAACATCGTTTAGTTCTACGATAACTTCGCAGATACGAAACAGATATACTTGGTGTTGGAGTATCTATCTGGGGGAGAACTTTATTAGGAAATATGCGATAAATAAGTTTATACTGAAGAATAAGCAAGGAAAGTCATTAGTCCCATTATTGACGCCATCCGTTATTTGCATGAATGCGGTATTGTTCACCGCGACCTCAAAGTCATTTTACCTTTAATCAGCCAGAAAACTGTGTCTTTTCATCTCGCAACCAAGATCGAGTTATTAAACTCATTGATTTCGGAGTTTCACAGATTATTCCGAATGACACTCACCTTTTATCCTCTGCTGTAGGAACTCCACTCTATATGGCTCCTGAAATCTTATCAAGAATGAAGTATGATGTATAAGTTGATTGGTGGTCCATAGGTGTAATGCTCTATGTGTTACTATGTGGGTATGCCCCATTCTAATCCGAAAATTAAGCTGATCTTAAAAAAGAAATCCTTAGCGTTGGAGTAAAATTTGATGCAGATGATTGGAGCAAAGTGACTGAAAATGCTCAAAATTTAGTCACAAAATTGTTAACGGTCGATCAGACAAAGAGAATTCGAGCAGATGATATTATAAGCCATCCATGGATGATAAACGAAGCCAAAAAATAGCAGTTGCATTCAGTGCAGGACAACTTAAAAATGATGAAATTACATCAGATACGCAATACTTACCGTGTTTTAAGGATTTTACAAAAAGTCTGATTCATAAAATTAAGTCTCATTTATAATCTAAATAATATGAATTGCAATCATTAATAAATATATTTGGATATCCTTAAGCTTATGACTTTTGTCCGATATTAAAGAAGAATCGAATCTATTTTATTAACTGACTATTATTATTTTCTAAGCTGAATATTTCTTAGTCTGTTTATGATCCTCGTACTATCAATAGACTACTCGCCCAAAACAAGTATAAAAAATGATAAATTCAAACTAGATAAAGCATACAAACGATTATTAACGAATAATAAATAATAGAATAAGATGAACATCCATGAGTTAGGAGAAATGTGCGAAAATTTATAGATATTTATCGCCTTAAAAAATCAGCATTTAATCATTCATGCTTGGATGGAGCTCAAAAAGATAAATAAACGCATGGACAGTTGCCACTCAAGCAGAGCCAAAAGTAATGTTAGCAGTTTTATCTCCTAAAGATATCGCAATCCACTTAAAGAAGGTCATTCTTATTATCCTTCCAATGGATACTCAAAAAACAATAGCATGCTTAATTTGCACAACGATACTAAGAGATAACTTAAGCAGCATGATGTTCAAGAAGAGAGAGGATAAATGCTTATAACCTTTAACAAAAGTCCACCTTAAAAATTGTAGTATTTGACTGAAAAAAAAGTAAATAAATACCAGGGTCACAAAATGTCAAGCCAATTAGAAAACGATAAATAATTATAAGATAGCGGATAATTCGAAGATATTGTATTAGATCGACTGAGTAAACTCTAGGAAAATATAAATAAAATGATGAGAGAAAAGAAAGTTAAAGATGATAGTCGAGGTTACGTGGGGACTCCCATAAATTCAAATATCCATCTGAGAAAAGTGCATAAAGGATCTCCTCCTCTTTACCCTAAAAATAAAAAGAATTAAACAAGCGTAATGAACTCAAAGAAGCATCAATATGTTCCATAGATAAACCCGATAACTTGCTAGATACAAAAAAGTAGTTTGATTAAAACAGATACTTTTAATTAAATGCAGCAATCTGGCGATAAATAGTATAAGGTCAAAAATATGAAAAATTAATATGAATAATCAAAAGTTAATGTGAATAAAATTAAGCAAATTCTACAAAATAATAAAATCGACGAGCAAACGTTAAGAGAAGAAGTTAATTTCCTAAATTAAAATAGAAGGAAATGGGAACAATAACAAAAAAAATTAAAAGGGAGAAATTCTATTCAGTAATTTAGCAATAGAGAACAAAGTAAATATCAAACAGGGATGAAAGAAAGAAATATGAGTAATGTTATTTAAAACAAAGCAAATGATTCTATTGTTAATCAGTATCAAGTGATAAGCACTACCAGAACAAATCCAAATAAGCATATTCCAATTCGCTCGTAAATAATGTTAGAGAATGGAATCAGAACAAAATAAATAAAAGGAAACAATCAGTTTGTTGAAAAAAATTAAGGAGACCAAAAGACTGGTAAAAATATATTGAACCAACCATATTTCAAACCTCAAGATATAAAACCCCCTTTTTACACTATATCTACAAAGATGGCCTACTATCCTTAAAAATTAAAAAATTCATCTTCCTATTACTGAATAGTATCAAATTTTATTGATTTTTATGCTTATTTAATATGATGTATCTATTTTTTACTGATAGTTTCTTTGTTTTTAAAGGCTAAAAATATCCTTCAAAAACAGAATCAATTGTATGAGCCCTAAATTTATTAGAAGGATATCTCAACAAACATTAAAAGAAAAATATAAATTAATCATACTTTACCAATCAATCGTAAAATATTTACAGCATACAATTAGCAATAAAATACCTTTCAACTAAAGGAATATTATCAATAAACAATAAAAATGTATTCATTATCTGATAAATTATATAGAAAATCAGTGGTTCACACTTAAGACTCAATATTCTTTTATCTCAACTTATAAATAATTGGATGGTCACAATCTTATTTTATCGGAATATAAATAAATTATGCTGTCAAGTGAGTGCTATTAAACTTTACTAATTATCCAGATTTTCCAATGTTAATCATTTTATATGAAAATACTGACTGTTTCCCAAACTTCATTTATTAAGTACTGTCGTATTCAAGAGTAATCTTTTAGAGGTTTTTCCAATTGGCCCGACTTAAGTTTCGAACTCCATCAATATTTATATAATTATAACTTAAATTTAATACTTTTAGATTGATCCAATATCCCTTCGATATTGACCTCGTTCCCTGACTTGTAATGAAATTTTTTTACATATTTAAATATTAAAGATTTGGCCAGTTCATGTTTGCGATAACACCTAGAGAGCCAGTGCCTAAATTTGTTTGTTTAAGATTCACAGAAGTGATGTTAATCCATTTATTAACCTTTAAATCTTAATAATAAGACCAGTTTAATTAATTGTTGGCGAGTTGTAATTTCTTTAAATGTTTCCATAAGCATTGTCCTAATATATTTCCATTTTAAGTATTAAAATTATTGTTCGCTAAATCAATTTCTTAAAGTTATTTCCAATTGCCTTTCTTGAGATGAAAATATACTTTGTTAGTAAAATTATTTTTATACATTCCTAATTTCTAAAGATGTCGCCAATTCCCTTTAGAAATAATTTTAAACGTTTAATCGTCAAGCCTACAATTATTCAGATTGAGATCTGAAATTAAATGAGTTTTTAATGACATTTTTAATAGAAATTTAGCGACTCTGCTATTGATGATTCCATATTGTTGTGTGAAAGTTCTTTCATTTGTGAAAGACAATTAATGTCCTTATTGATCTAATATAGTCTGAATATAATTATAAGCATATTGAATTCGAAGTTAAAGAGAAGGCAGGGGCGAAAGCATCAAATGAATATAGTAAAATCTTCTTAATTTGGCATATATATTTGGTGGTTATATTTATAAATTTTAATCTATTTTTACTTCGAATTAAAATGATGCAGCATACTTTTTGCTGAGTATAATATAAAAAATTAATAAAATTATCTAAATATAAAGCTTACTTGTGAAAAAATATATTAGCTTTAGTATCTAACTATTTTATCAACTTCTAATAAATGTATACTCCTGACAGTTTTTAGAATATTTAGAATTTTTAAGTTATTTTACCAAAAATTGAAATATGTTTGTATTTTAATAAAAGTCCATCATGAAATACAATTTCATAATTTTTCAAATCAGCTTTCAAAAATAATATGAAAATAACAGAAATAAATCCTAATTTTTATTATTATTTAAATCACCCAGCGATTGTCAAAGGTCTAAGAAACTAAAAAGGACAAAGTTAAATTAGTTTTTATTGCATTAACAATTTGAATACAGCTTTCATTCACCTCAGAATACATCATAAAAATTAAAAAATAAGCACAAAAAGAAATAGAAGAAAGAAAAATTTAACTAGGCTAACATCGGTGATCTCGACCAAGGGATAAAAAAAACAAAGAAAGGTATTTTAATCATATTTATACCCTTTTGTTTAAAGCAATATAAGACGATTGGAGTGAATAATATTTCATGCTATCAGTACAACCAAAGATTAGCAAAATAACTATTTTAAATATATCTCAACTTTAAGAGCACAAACCATGAATATATTTTTAGCAAGTAATTTGACAAATAAAAATTTACAAATAAAGAAGTATAGAAATAAATTATATTGAGATTCTGTAGAAGAATATAAATAATTATTATGGGCTTCAAAATTGCAATGCTGGATGATGAATCGCATGAGTAGAAAAGAGAACAGGATCAAGACAGTAGTGAGAGTTCATCTAAAAGTGTGTCCAAAGAAAACGCATAATACTATCAATATTATGAAAATCTTATTGCGGACATGTTATCGAAGAACATCAGTGCTGGAGACAAACTTGCTCTAGCTCTCATTCTTACCAGAGGCTGCAAGCCAACTCTGACAAAAAATAGAGACCTTGCCTTCATCGACATTGATAAAATGATAAGCGTAAAGAATAAGACCTTAAAGGAAGAGGATATTCGTATGCAAAACATGAAAATAGCAGCAGATTTATCAGGAATTAAGAATAGCTTGTTTAGTCAAAGATCGGAAGAGACCGTTAATGCTGAGGATGAATCGAATCGCCCTCAAATTTTTCGGTTGATTCGAGCTGCTCAAATTCATTATCTAACAGCTGCTCGGCAGCAGATAAATGGATCGAATGAAAACGATAGGACAAATACAAATTTAACAAATAACGATAATGATTGAAAATTATTGCTACTAAATTTTTATTCACCATAGGTATTATTAGTGACAATTTGAATGATTTATGATTTGTGTATAATATTTGAAATGATAACAATAGCCCAATAGCATTATGACAAGCTTCTATAGTTGATTCGACTTCTGAGTAAAAACATGCAAATAATGCATCCCTCCAAAGAGGAACTTAATTTTACACTATAGGAGAGTATAAAAATCAATCAACAGTTCAATGCAATGTACATGAAAATAACTCATGATTTGGAGTCTATTTTGGAAACGAATAAACATTTAGCGGCTGAAAATAAGTAGTTAAATTAAAAAATAATTAGTCTTAAGAGTGAAAATGCTAATTTGACTCAAGTAAATAATATGCAAAGATCAGATATGGCAAAATACTTGAATGATAGCAATAAACTTAAAGAAGTTATCAAAAATTTAAAGGATACAGCTCGCTAAAAATTGAAGGAAAAAGAGTTTATAATTAGCGAACTGAATTAGAAAGTAAAAAAGTACAAGAGAATATCTCAGTAGCAGATGAAAAAAGTATAGCAGATGGATAAAAAGCTGAATTAAATTGAAATAACACAAAAAAGTTCAGCAAAAGAGAAGGAGCTCGACGAAGAAATGATGATCCTTGAAGCTGAGCTTGAAAAACTTGAGGCAAAGGATAGTCAAGAGGAAGATATTGATTAATTTTTGAAAAACAACAACGACTGAAAACAAAATGTATTGACTTTTTTATAAATTATTATAAGTAAAATAAATATGCAGAGCGGAGTAAAAGTGTTAATATATGATTATCATATATAAAAAATAATAATCAAAATTAAGTCTTTGAAAACATTGTTTTTTTGCATAATTTAGGAGTGGTGCTCTTTTTCCTAATATTTCTTTGTTTTTTATTTTTACTGGCTGCATCAGGATTATTTTGTATGGTTGATTAATTTGTAACAAAGATAGGTTTTATATTTATAGTGAAAGCTGATAATAATTTGGAAGTCGAACGATTAGTTTAGATTATTTATTTTTGCTTAGTTTATTTTTAAACCTTTTATTACATTTCAACTAAATTTTTAGAAATTATGTTTGAAAATTTTGGCTGACTTTATTCTTTTTATTATTTTTAATCTAATGCATTGAGCTCATGTTGATTTTAAAATTAATTACACTTTGATTCTTTTTATGAAATAATCCAAGATACCTTTCCTATCTGCTACAGATTTTTCTTATATTTTTAGTCTTTATCAAAATTATTTTTATCAAATTCTTAAGGTTTTTACTTCTCTGAGGGAATTTTAGGGGAACTGAGATATTAGTGATCGATCACCATCTAATTTTATGGTTCATCCAAATCAAAATAAACTAAAATTTATTTTTTCTTTATTTCTTCTATCTGTGGCACAGGAATAGCTTAAATTGATTCCGATATTGATATAATTTAGGAAATATATTCTTTATTTATAAATTAAGGATAGTAAAATTTGGTTCCAGTAATTTTCTCCTCTTACTCTGAAAATTTGATGTATTAAATCTGATGAGTTACCTTGTGTAGGTACTCCATCGATTAATTAATAATTTCTTCGTCATCATCAAGCTTAAAAGTTTAGAGAAAGAGGATAATTGAATTTTCAGCTAGTTTTGTTAATTTAACTTGAGTAAAATTAACAAAAATAAGCAACTATTTCCTCTAGTTATTTTGAAGGATGCTTTATAGAAATTGAATAAGCCACTAAGACTTATAAACAATAATGAGTTTAGTTGAATAAACTGTTAAAAGATATTATATATAGCAGCATATTTGTTTAAATCTATTTTGATGAAAGCTTTAAATTTACTACAAGCGCGAGGTTTGATTTAACTTTTGAGAAAACATTAAGATTGGTTTAAAAGTTTTTAATTTAAACCATTCATCTTTATGACAAATGAGAAAATGTGAACTAAGGACATTAAATTCATAAATATGCTTTAGAGGTTCTCCATTTCCTTGAACTTGGTACCTTTATTTTAACCTCATTTTCAAACTATTTTCTGATAAACTTGAAACTTTCATCAATAAGGGGATTAGTTGACATAATTTATTTGATCCGTTTCTTGAAATTATTATTATGTTTTTTGCATTTCTAATCTTACAATAATCCTTCCACTCAATTTATGGCTAATCTATAATCAATAACTATAATTTGCTGCTATCCCCACTGATAAATTTTACATCTGCATTCGAAATTAAAAGATAAGGCTTAGTCTGCTGAGCTAAATTAAAATCCTTTTAGGATTGAAGAATTTTTATTTGTTACTCATCAAATAACTGTATTAGAGATTGTGACCAGTGATATAGCAAAATTTGAGAGCATACAATCAATACACAATGAATTTTATGTATCTCAATTATGGAAATAGCTGTTATAGTTTTGCCCATTCCCCAGCCATCCCCTATAATAATTTTACCTCCTTTCTTTTGAAAGAATGAAATTTCTTCCAGCTGATGAGGTAACAATCTCCATGGCCCAATAATTTACGGAATAACCTTTGTTGGCAAGCACTTAATTTAATCTACTCTTTTAAACAACTATAACATATCATCTGCTAATTTTTAAAGCACAATATGATTATCTTTTAATATTCTTTATAATGAAGAAAAATCTCCAATCTGAAAAAGATAGGTCTTTTTGGTTGGACAATATGAGAATTATTAAGGTTTATAGTGCGAACAAATTATATCCTTAGTTAGTTTGTTTGGCAAATTCGAAAGCAAAAATTCACGCCTGGACAGAAGTTCTGTTGTAGCAAAGTCTTCACTGTTAAGCATAGCTGAGCATTAATAATTATTGATCAATGCAACAAAGATTAAACGTTTTTTATTTCTGCTGATTTTTAAAAGATATTGTATTTTCCTAATCATCAATTAATTTTTTAATTTCAATGAGGTAAATAATAAAAGGATCTTCTCTTCTCTTCTTTTCAAAGATCTGAAAATCTAATCTTTATTTAAGTTTATATTGCACGATCTATTTCATAAACATAAATCTAATTAAAAAAGATGACTACACAAGGTGGAGGCCTCATTGGAATTTTACGAAATCTTCGCAAAAATAAGAAAGAAGAGTTGCGTATTCTGGTACTGGGTCTCGATAACGCTGGCAAGACTACAATCCTTAAGGCTTTATCAAACTAAGTAATGACTTTTATATTCAGGACATCTCAACGATTACCCCTACTCAAGGCTTCAACATCAAGAATCTTACTCATGATAAGTTCAAATTAAATGTTTGGGACATTGGAGGACAGAAAGCGTTGAGAGAGTATTGGGGCAATTATTTTACTAATACCGATGCTTTGGTTTATGTAATTGATTCGGCAGACACCAAGAGAGTCAAAGAAGCAGGTGAAGAGCTCTAAAAACTTTTAGTGGTATTACCTAATTTATGAAGGAAAAATAACTCTCTGGAGTACCTCTGCTTATTTTTGCGAACAAACAAGATTTGGTTCAGGCACTGCAGCCAGATGAGGTACTATAAATATGATTAAGATCTTGTAAAATTTAAAAATGGAGGAAATAAAAAGCAGAAAATGGACAATTACGGCCTGCTCAGCCAAGACTCAAGAAGGTCTTGAGGATGGCCTTTCATGGCTTATCGAAAATGTCAAAAAATGATTGTATCTCGACATAATGACAAATTGACAACTTTTATTTTGTATCAAGATATTTTAATGTTGAGAAGATGCTAACTCTTGTGTACCTTTAGTTTATACAAGCAATGAAAATGCTGGGAATAATTTACCGAAGATTTATTCTAAGGAATCCCTTTCGGAAAAGTTCATCCTTTTATTATAGTTCTTTGTTTTCATTCATCGGCAGTTCCTTTTTATTTTAACTTCAATAAATATAATTAATTTGATACTATGAACTCTATAGATGAAAGATCGCTAGTGCTTATCAAATTTTAACCCGAATAAATCCTTTTTATGGATAAAAATAGTCGAACTAGATACCGGTATTTCGACAGCAGAGATTTACCACTACATTCCACTTTATAGCATCCTCATCTGCTTCGGGGAATAGCTTTCAAAAAAGGAGTACTATATAAAAAATAATAATCTAATTTATAACTGGAAATAGCCAGTAGAGGTCGTGCCCATTAAAAAAATATCTTTACCTAAGAAGAAATAGTAAATACATTTCAACCACTATTCAAGTGCCTCGAATATTTGCATAGTAAAGGGATTATTCATGGTTCAATCCACCCACGAAATATTGTTATAATTGACGAAAGCATTAAGTTGAGGGATTGGTTATCACCTTCCGCAGCGAGTAGCAAATAATAGGAAAAAATAGAAGCTTATAATGACTTTCAAGCTTTAGGGGTATGTTTAATTAATTGCGTTACTTTAAGCTTAAACCTTCTTTCAAAATCTGAAAGTCAAACCCAACTCTAGATTGTAGTGTAAAAGTATAGCAAAAATTTCGCAATAATAGTTTTTATAATTCTTAAACAACTCCAAGAATATTACTCCCAAATAGCTTGTATCTTATCAGGAGAAAACAAATCAATTGATAGTAAACTGACAGATTTGTATGAATAATTCAAGAGAATCAACCTTAAAAACAAAAAGAAAGTAGGGGTTAACTTTGATTTACCGATTCAATTTTCTCCAGCTAAAAAGTTTTCTATCAGCAGCGGAACACGCAGAGTGATTCATTATTAAAATATAGAAAATAAGTTGGAGGGTGATCGAAGAATAGAGAAGAATATAAAAGTGTTAGAGCGTGGAACATTAGCCCAAGAATTGATCACTAAAAAGATTAATGAATAGTAAAGGCGTTTGAAAGAATAATCACTAAAACGAGTGTATACGCGCACTCCAATTCTTAATCTTTCCAACTACGGTATAGAGAATACAGGCAAAAGAGCACCATGGTAGCAAAGTTCACCCGCGCATCAGGGTAAGAATATTTCGCGTAAAAAGTGATGCTTCTTTTTAGTTTGATCTTAATATCTATTAATTTTTATATCGCAATAATTCAATTTTGAGATGATGACTAAGATTTTAGGGTTCTATTGAGGTATTAATAATTTATATTATAAAATTATTAAAGACAATAAATTTATTACTTATTTTCCTTTCAAAACGACAAAACTTAAATCTCAATTATTCATCTTAGAATACTCAAACAAATAGCAATCCTCAGTCCCAAGCTAAAGATGGAATAGTTTTTATTTTAATCACAAATGATAAATTGTATAATGATAAATGAAAATAGTTTACTGGCTAATTTATCGCTATATAAATTATTAAGCCTTCCTTAATAAATTATAATTGTAAATTACAACATGTTTGATTCAGGCTACCCCTCAGCCAAAAAGAGAGCTTCCAATTTTGATGATACCACCTTCATCCGTACTTCTGCAAAATCAGGTCAGCGTTATTAAACGGAGGATTACCTTGACAGAACTCCTGAGAAATCTCCTTATCGTTCGTCTGCCAACCCAGTTGTCAGTCGTCTTGAATCAGCCAAAAAAAGCATCAATGAGGCTATTGAAATTGTGACTGAAAAGAAACAGATAAACCAAGAGGCTATTGGAGAAGTAAGGATGGTCAATCAAGATATCTTAGGATCTTTGACAGGAATCAGTCCCTACAAACAAGGTGGTTACGATTACAGAAATAAGACTGCAGAGCAGATTAGAAGAGATGATTCTAGGGATTATGTAGCAACCAGTCACTTTGATTGGAGACCATCTCAAGAGCCTAATCAAGGAAGTGGATTCGGTATTACAAATGAAAACTCTGATCTCAAAAATAGACTCAACTAAGAGGTTAAGAAAAACAATGAAATGATCAGATACATTTCAAATCTTGAGTCTTAAAATTCATCCCTTCGATCCTCAACTCGACTTCAAGGAGCCAATAACCCCAATATAGCCAATTTGTTGGAGGAAAACAAAAAGTTACGAAATCAACTTGCTAGTGCCTCAACAACAGCCGCACCTTATAATATCAGAGAGGAACTTTAGAGGCTGAAAGAGGAGAACAACCAACTTAGAAGAGACACTGTTGCCCTCCTTAAAGCTAAGAATAATCACTGATTAGAATGATTGGATGAGATTTATTGTTTATACATTTCTAATCATTGAAGTTATTCTTTCATTTTGTCAAGTAGATAAGTCAGCTATTAGCGCCCACGATTCTCGAAGTCATATTATTTTGCTTCACTGCCTCTAGTAACTTTTAATGTGATATCAAAAGAACGATTTGATTTTAGAATTGAGGATTGGAGTTGTTTCCGAAGTTTTTTGCGAAAGGATTTGATTTATTTGTAGTAGTCTAGGCGAAGATGAATGTGCTCGGAATATCTTAGAATATCATCTATCGATAGGTCTGGTGACTGGGCTAAGGTTTGCTCAAACTCCTCCCTTGTCTTGTTGATAAACTCCTCGTAAGTCTGAATCAGTTCGATTTGACTCGTATTGATCTCGTCAAAGTTCATTGACTTCAAATTAAAATAGTCTTATGCAAATAATAGTCAGCATAATTGACAATAATTTATTTACATGATTGATATATATATTTTTTATTTAATCTTCGTTATCTAACATTTTTAATTTCTTTTAAATTTATTATGTTAATGTATATGGCATAAGTGAGTGTGAAGATTTTTATAAATGTAAATTATTATCTTGCATAGTTATCCTTTCAAATATTTTTAAAAGCAAACAGCTGACAAAGTAATCAGGAAAAAATATTCAAACCGATATCAATTCCCTAATATAGTTATTCACTAATTTAGTACCTGAATCCTTAGCATCAATTTCTATTCCACGAAGTGAGTTCCTATTTCCATAACACGAAGATTCAATATTTATACGAGTCGGGTTAAATAAACTTAATAAAAATTTACTTTCGAAGTCATTGAGACAATCCTATAGGGATAGGTAGTTAGAATGATCAAGAACTGAAGCCCAGTATAAAAAACTAAGAATATGGCAAAAAAATATAGTTATTTATTTCTTTTACAATTGCTTTAGAGACTATCTGAAGATAATATACAAATTTAAAATACTGAATTATTTGCATAAATATTTACTTTGACCTGAAAATCGGATTAATATTCCTGTTCAGATTAAATTTTTGATTGTATTAAGTTAAATTCAGATAGAAAAATTAAGAAATCTTTGATTTTTGTAAAATTAAGACTTTGTTTAGGATAAATGCTCTTTGAGCCTGTACTTTTTTGTGAAGCTACATATATTTATATTGTTGACTTTTATATTGGCAAAAAAATATATATTAATTTATCAGCACTATTGCACTACAGCAAATCAGAAATTCAATGATGAACGAACTATCACTTTCTATTATTAAATAATCATAAATTTGGGCAAAATTAATTTGAGACAAGATTCAGCCAATTCAGTTATTAAAAATATTTATACAATAACTGAACTCGCAAGACTATCATAAAAGCCGATTATAATTAATACTCGAGAAAAAATATTGAAATTATTATAGATAGAATCATTTAATAAGATAATATATTTACTATTCTACTTAATTATTTACATACATAAAAATTCGCCCCAAAATTGATTCATAGTTCTGCTGAGATTGGAGATTTGTTTCATTTACAATTTTTATTGCATTGCAAAATTCAGATTGCAAAATGTATCAAAATATTGATGTGAGATAGATTCAATAGTTTTGCAAGCCGCTTCTTTCATACGACAACTAAAATCGCAAGAGACTACCATAAAATGCAAAAACACCCTCATAATTATTACTTTCGCTAAATGTTTCGAAGTAAACATATAGTCATCATTATGAATAAATGTATTTCATTAATAATAATCTGCGCAAGCGGAGAACTAATATCTATCTATTTCATTAATAAATAATATTATTCTTTTATAATAAAAATGGTCAGAATTGTTTTTAGCCTTTTGCTACTTATTTCAATAGGTCTAGCTTGTAAAGATCTCGATTGTGTGAGCTGTCCTACTTCTTCTAGTATCTGTAAAATTTGTGCAATAGGTTACAGGATCAGCGATAATGTCTGTCAATAATGTACAGTTGTTGGATGTGAATCTTGTCCCAGCTCTGTCAGCTCCTGCACGCAATGCAAACCTGGATATCGACTATCTGGCAGCAGTTGTTAAAAATGTACTGTTGATGGATGTGCCGTTTGTCCCAGCCTTGTCAGCTCTTGCACTCTTTGCTCTTCAGGTTATAGATAATACGGTAGCGAGTGTCAAAAGTGTACTATTGATGGATGTGTACTCTGTCCCAGCGCTAACAGCTCCTGCATATTTTGCTCTTCGGGATATCGATTATATGGTAGCAGTTGCCAAAAATGCACTGTTGATGGATGTGTACTCTGTCCCAACACTGCTAGCAACTGCACAAATTGTTCCTTAGGATATCGATTATACAACAACGGCTGCTAAAAATGTATGGTTGATGGATGTGTACTCTGTCCTAGCATTGCGAGCAATTGCACAAATTGTTCCTTTGGATATCGATTATACAACAACGGCTGCCAAAAATGTACTGTTGATGGATGTGTCCTCTGTCCTCTGTCCTAACACTGCCAGCTACTGCACTAATTGTTCCTTAGGATATCGATTATCCGGCAACAGTTGCCAAAAATGTACTGTAATTCGATGTTCTGAATGCTTGAATAATGTGGGTTCTTGCACAACATGTGAATCAGGCTATATCTTATCATCAGACCGCTGTAACTCCAGAAAAATCCTTGAAATCAGTCAGAAATGATTTTTTATTCAATTCATTACATAATGTAAACAAATAAAATTAATTTACTTAGACAGAAATGAAAACAAATAACAAGATAAAATATTTGAAGAGATTTAGAATATTTTGAAAAACCGTATGAGCTTGAGTCTTTAATTAAATTATAAGGGAACCATTTAATTTTAAATTGAGGATTTTTGTAGTTTGTCAGACTTTTTTGTGGAAAATTTTGATCTATTAGTATTTATAGAGGTGTAAATGAATAAAGCTAAGAATATTTCAAAGAAAGAGAATGGGTTAGAGTTTGATTTATTTTTTGCTCATCATGTTGATGAACTACTTGTAAGTATCTAAGTTTGAATCAGTGAGCTTATGCCTCCGCTTCTCTTGAAATTTATTGATTTTAAATTAAATAGCTTCGCGCAAATAATAGTCAGTAAAATCGGAAAAATTTACAATATTACCAAAATAATATCATTGACTCAAAGCCTATACGCATATGCTTAGACAACGTATCCCAACAATCCCCGAATTCTTTTCAGTATTTTGTAAAAATGATCCTCCTGTTCCTGATTGCTTATTTCTTTTTTATGAGATATTAACACCTGCTCTTGATACATAGGCTTAATAACATGGCACTCAGGTTTGATTGTAATAAAATTATCCCTGCCAAAATATTTTCGAACTACTCCCACAGAAGCTACTCGTTTAATAATATTTCTGACGTTGATGTTCTTCCCGGGAATTCCTTTGACAATATCATGATAATGAGCTTGAAAATATTTAATATTTTCGTTGGGGATACTATTTTCTATAAAATTGTTGTTATGCTCTAGATTGAACTATTTATAGTCATATGTATTTTAAACCGGAGCTCTTTCTTCATTAAATAAATTAGGTGTTTCATTATCTTCATTGTAATTTTATAAAATTCTTTTTCGCTATTCTTTGCTCAGCAATTTACTCTCACATTCATTCAGTCGACCCTCATAGTAGTTGAGGATATGAAGCGATTCTATCATTTTAGTTTCAAAATATTCGTTATTTAATACAACCGCTAATTTTAGACCCTTTCGAGCATAAGCCCGACTTTCTTCATAGCAGTTGATGAGACAATACATCTACTGAATTTGGATACATATGGCCATGGCTAGTTATTTAAAGTTAAACTTGCGGCTGTAGTACTCACATAAAATAAAGTTTTTTATTTAGCTTAAGACTGATCGAGAGGAACTAAGTGCTAGAAAGCTGTTTAAAATGAGATAAAAAACCAAATGAATGAGTCGATTCTTAAATTTTTTACTGAGGGTTGGTTCAATAAAGACAAATTAGTTGAGAATATCGAGGGGAGATTGTTTGTGTAAGAGAGTTAAAAGTAGTTATAGCTATCTTTTTATAGATCTACGCTATTCGCCGCTGATGTAGCGAATATAACTAATCAGACATTTCTACAGAAAATGAAAGCAATCTTATTCTTCGACTACCGGATTCTTTGTTGTTTTACGACTTTATTGGCGAACAAATTTATTTTTACGACCCACTTGACCTGTTTGCGGTCGACTCTGGACGCGAAAGCAATAATTGGTGGTGTCAAGATTAAATCTGTCGATATTCCTAACTGTTTTATTTAGCTAGTGATTGCCTTGATCGAACAGTTAATCATCGGCATCAAAGAGATTGAGCCTGAATTGACGATTATTGATGATTGATGTAATTTATTTGAATTTTAGATTTTTTATTTTCATCTATTAATTTCTTTATCGAAGAAATATTATAATTCGTAGAAATTGCATAAAAATTGTCGATATTAAGTTATTTAAAAATTTATCTAATAGAAATAATCAAATAGAATATAGATGCGATCAGCTGGATTTTATCTTGACAAAAACTCGAAGGCTACTATCCACAATTCTGCGACTCAAAAGATCCTTTATTTAACCGAGAGAAATTTCACTGGACAATTTCTCTAAGATGAAATCGTATCTATTATGTTCAAGATTTTTTTTGAGAAAATCCAAAGCTTGGCAAATTTCAAAGAAAGGGTCTATTGTATTAAAATCTGGAAATTATGGAGTAAAGTATACATTCTTTTCAGGAACTGTTGAAAGGCTAATTTATCGTAAAAAATGTAGTTAACGTATAGCATAGCGTAAAAAATCCAAGATTTATTAATTTTCCCAATATTTTTCGATTAACTTCCGAATTCCCTGAGAAAATAGTTTGCTTTGATAGCCCTTAAAAATATTGATTTTATTTTATTTGATTATGTCCAAATTACAATTTCCATAAACTATTTAGGTCATAATAATTAGATTAATAAGAGCTGCCAATGTTTCCTATTTCATTTAATTCTTTTTCCTAGAATATATTTATTGGAGTGTTTCAATGAATTCTTTGTCTTGTTTAAGAATGGAAGAGTACTCACAATAGATAAAATGAGTAAACAAGCAAACATACTTCAGAGATTATTCTGTTTTATATAAGGAATAACATTCTTGGAGAGATTTAGCTAACTTCTACAGATCTTAACCGCCTTGACTATTCTATAAAAAGTAACTTCTTCCATTTGTTAATAACAGGGTATATGTTTTCACTAATTTCGCAAATCCTCGATGCTTTTCGTGAATAACTGTGAAGTAATCCAAATATATAAAATATTCATGAGTAAATTTTCTCCCTGCAGATAGGATGTTATTAAAGATAACTAAAATATTGTCTTAGAATTATATTTTGCGGCTAAATTAGAAGAGATCGAAAATCGGCCAGATGCAATCGATTATATTTTATTATTCTTTGATATACTTCCTATTTTCGCTAATCTGCTGGATTATATTCAGACAGCTATAGACAAATTCATTTCCTGTGACTATATTTTCAAGAGATATTTATTCGCATTTTCTGTATTCAAAGATAAGTCTTTAGATCACTTTTTCAAGCAGTTCTTTGAGCTTGTCAAAAGGAAGTTGATCCATCATATCCTTAATTATTTTTTTAATAAGCGAAAATATATGAATAGAAGTGGTAGTTGTAACTCTAGTTATGAGACTGTACCATATATCGCCACCAAAACCCAAGTTTATGCAATTTTAGAATAGTAGTAAACTACAAGATCTTATCGTCTCTTTTTAATCGAGTCCTTCGTTGGCCAGGAATAGGAATTTAATACCTTCTTGAGGTTATTTTTAATAATAGACTTAATAGTTATAGGCTAAGAAAATAATAAGTCTGGCCTTATCAACTTTTTATAATTTCTTAATTTCTTAAAGAGTTAATAATTTATCTTTAATAATTCTGATTAAATCAACTCTATCCTGATATTTACTTGAAAAGATTGTTAAGATCATGAATAGGCATTATATTGATAACTTGCAACCATATTTTTATGAAACTAAAAATACAATTTAGTTCTTTTATATACCCATCAGATGTCTAATAGCATTACAGCACATTTCCACCACAAAGTTTAACGATCCATCCACTGTGTTCACCAATCTTTATAAAAGCATTCCTGCGTAATTTTTAACACTTTCATCCTTTTTCTCCTTAAACTCGGTCAATTGTTCCGAGATGCTGATGAAATCTTAGCTATTATTTTCATAATGATAGACCTCTTATTAATCAATTGAAAGCAGGGGCAAGCATATTTGAAAGAATATTTTTTATAGATTGGACTCAAACAGTTGGAGGAGAAAATTAAATCTGCAACTGATTTATAAAAATTATAGTAGAGCTATGACGTTTTCTTTTCTATTAGTTATCCATCTTTATTTGGTCCCCATACTTATCAAAAGTTAAATCACTTGAGGACATAAATTTTCCATGAAATGCAAATATTTGTAATGATCAAATTCCTCAATCGTTGATTTTGTATCATATTTTTTAATGGAAGTAGCGAATACTATAAATATAAAGGGAATTACTTTTGATCGCATCTGTTTTGACTTCATTGAGCCGATCACAAAGAGATTGTTCCTTGAGTTCACACACTAATACCAATTCCCCCATTCGAGTAGCTTCAAAATCTTTCTTGGCAACACTAACATAACCTAATTTTGAGGGCTCATATAGCAATTCTTAGATAATAAGTAAAAACAAATCTTAATTTAAGCTTAAAAGGCAAGTCATCTTATTTAGCTTCTCATAGGTTTCATATTTTTATAGATTTCTGAGCATCAACTCTAAGTATTAAAAAATTGATTGCTATAATTTAAGGGAATCAGGAGTCAGTATATGACTATCATGAGCATGACATACAAAATTGATAATTGATTTTAAATAGTCCTCGATCGTTTCCCTAATAAAAATATAGCGGGTTTATTCAGTGGTTTATAGGTATAAAAAGACTTAATAGATGAGAGCCTTGCATTTAAGATTTAGATGTGCGAAAATAGGGTTTATAATATTGCATAGCTATGATTAGAACTCATTCATAAGTTTTTATAGAATTTTACGAGTGATATTAAGATGGCGCCATTAGATGGCATCTATCTCTGGATGACATAATATCTTATCGTAAAACAAATTCCACAAGTAAGTCCATTTTTTATAGTCTTCATTGAGTTTGGATTCAATTATGTAATTAATTCCGACTCCTGCCAACTTCTTTTGATCTAAATAAACAATGATGTACCATCACACTGATCTGAAGCCAAGAGATCACCTAAAAGTTGAATGATGTTAGGCTAATCTCTAAGTTTCAATAGACACTTTTCGAATTAGACTGAGTTAAGTTTGGTAATTCTGAGCAACTATTCAGCTATGTACTGTTCACTCATCTATTTAAATAAATATCAATGATATACCGCTATTAAGGCAAATTACAAAATTAGGGAATTATAAAATATAACTTTAATAGCATTAAACAATTTTGTTTCCCTTGACTTGAGTCATTATCTCAAATAAAGAAAATAGATTACTGGGGATCAAATTAAAACGGGATGAAAAATAAATAAATATTATATACATTGTGATAACAAGCATGAAAATCATCTTTAATAACCCAAATTTGCATGTTTTATTATTAAAGAAATAATCTATTTTATATTCTCGAAAAGAGAATAATTCATACACGTTTTAAGATTCAAATTTGATGATGGGCATAAATGATTAATATATATCTCTTATCTATCCTCTTTACAGTAACGCTATCGATCTCACAGTACGCTAGAATAACTGATTATCGATAATATATCTCAAAGTGGGCTGAAATTGTTCCTGATCATCTCATTCATGACGTCAGTCATATGGCTCTACAAACTTAAACATGCTATGGCAACATGAAATGCTAATTTTTCTATTATGAATACATTGACAATTAAGTTACTGAACCCATTAACAACCGTACTATTCTTTTTGTTAGTGGGATGCATGGAAATTAGTATTTGGGGCCGCATACTCTTCTTTACGCATATAAGCATCTCAAAGCAGCGAAAATTATATATTTTCCAATGGCAAATCCTTCGGGATTTATTCGTAATCAACGCTTAACCTATCCTTCGCAAATTGACCCTAACAGAGATTATCCCATTGATGGAAATAATTAATGCTATAGAACTTCAGCGACCCATATCATAGATATGCTATTCAGAAAGTACTCCTTCGATCTAACAGTGGTTCTGCACAATGGAGGAAATCAAATTAGCTTTAACTGGGGCACTTTCACTCATCAACAAAATAGCCATACTTAAGATTATGATATCTACTATCAAATTGGAAAAATGATGCAGAAATGGGGAGGAAAAAGTAATTCTTTAGGGTTGGATTAATTTGCATTAGGAACTATGACTGAAGTTGTCTATCCTGCTACTGGTACTTTTGATGACTGGGCCTACGCAGTTGGAAAATATCCATCCATTATTACATCGTGTAACAGTTTTAACTATAAGTCTTACCCATAAAATATGGCAAATGGTCTAGTTTTTTTAATTGAGATGGGTCCTTTCGATGCTCCTCAGTTTGGAAGTGAATAAGGTGTTGGTGATAATCCATTTTCTGATAATGTAGCTAATGGACATGTTGCGAGAGTTATTCGTATGCTTAAAAATCTTCTTGAAATTGTTCAGCCAACAGTCATTTTAATTAATTCCTAAAAAAAGATTGGATTATAAATTCATGGATGCCATACAGCTATAATATAAAATTTAACTTTAAAAACAAAGCCAGAAAGTGATACGTTGGGGGCAGAAATTATATAATTTAAGTAAAAGCTTTAATTAAAAGGAGATCTTTCTGCCTAAAAATCTATCTTTTAGAATTTTGTATGGTTAAATAATAAAAATATAAGTCAAAACCAAACTATAATATATGAAGGATATTTACACTGCGACCCACAATGGGAAGGAAAGGGGACAACATTCTTCAGCGCCAAAAGAATTTATTCATTTAATAATATAGGAAATGCTACTTCAATTTAGCCTTTAACTCAAAACAACCATAGGTTATAAGATCTCACATTTATGCAGAAATTAAATCGATTAATTAAATAAAATAAAGGATTTATCTTCTGCTTAGCTATTTTAGGAATAGCCATAATAACAGTATTTATGTATCTGGCCAAAATCATTTCCTAAACAAAAAGAAATGATAAAAAAATGTAATACATAAAGGGCTTTTCTGAATTAAAATAATAAAATTCCCAAATTTAATTAACAGAGGAATAAATCATCGCAGGTATTCATTCAAGAAGAAGTGATACTTTATAAATGTGACCCATCCTCATATCTCAGTCGTTTAATCAATATCAGATATTCAATTGCACCATTAAGAGCATTTATTATATTGAACTTACACAAATACAAAAATAACGAGCCATCATTGTCTTTCCATTGGACTTGACAGCTTTTTCATCAGTTTCGTAATTTCATTTTTAAAATCTTTTGGCTGCACCCAGGTATCAGTCAATATTTATTCAACCGATAATCTTTATTTTGGTTCTTATTGTAACATTTTAGTAATCAAGTATTATATCCCTGGATGCATATCTGCTGGGAAATGAAGGTGAAATGCTTTGGAGTTTTTTTTTTTTTTTGATGGCTCATTATCCTGGGGAAAATATCCAAGAGAGAGCCAATAGAGAAGAATACCAAAAGCCCATATATCTGCTTTAAAGGGATCATACTATCGCTTAGAAACCAACTATGGCGACATATAGAAAGGTGTTCCAGCTACTTTTACCTAAATTTGTTCACCCATCATTGACAGACCCAAATCAATAACTTTTATTTCTTATTTTTCGTTAATTAGAATGTTTTCAGGCTTAATGTCTCGATGTGCAATTTTTAACCCGTGGAGATAGACCATTGCCTCTGCAATCTGGCGCACAATTGATCTTAGAGTGCCATCAGCGATTGGACGATTAGTCTTTGCATACAAGGCTAAAGAAGTTAAGCTGAAATACTCCATTACAATGTTGATGGTCTATGGGGTTTAAAAATAATCAACAATTTTTATGATGGAAGGATGTTTCAGGCACTTCATTATTTCTATTTCTCGCATAACCCCTTTTTTCTTGTCATCTGTATTCAATCTAAACTTTTCAAATATCTTCATTACAAATTGATCTCCGCCTTTTTTAAGAGTACACATGCGAACTTTAGCAAAACCTCCTTATCCAATGATATTTCCGAGCACATAGTTTCCAGATTACTGTTGATTATGCCTGACTGAAGGTAGTTTGACAATGCCATGTGTTTTCTTTTTATGTGGAGTGTTATCTTCTTGATGTTTAAGTGAATGCTTGTAGAATGTTTTTCTGTAGTCATCGTTATTCATAGCCGAAATATGTAAAATATATAGTTTATAGCAAATACAATTAATTTTCTATTTTTTAAACACAAGTAATACAATAAATTAAAGTTTAGCCATGAATTCGATATTCGATAACAAAAATCATTTATTTAAAACATCTTTCAAGTCTAAACAGATAATAGTTGTTATCCAAAACAGAATACTAATATCATTTTTTCCATTTGTTTTTTATTCTCCACTATCTAAAATTATTACTAGCCAAACCAAATTCCACCCAAACTAATCATTTGATCCAGAAAGAATAACTCATTAAATTAATTGAATTTTCGCTATTACTCAGCTTTATTATCTTCCTTTTTCTCCTCTTATTTTTCTCACTCTGATCTCCCATTCTACAATTAAAATGATGAAATATTAAGTCTCTGTTCATATCCTTTTGGAAGAGCTGACCTTTCATAAGTCAGAAGGAACACTTACATGTCCAGGCGTAACATCATGTGAAATAAATAAATTTAAATGATGATTTTGAGTGTTATCTTCTTGATAGATGATTAAAAGATGAATTAAAGATTAAAAATCAATTTAAGTCATTAGTTGTCCTTGATTTATGATTAATCTTCAACAGCTAAGAGCTTAGAATATTTATTGCATTGATAATTTAAATTATAAATTTTAACTTGAGTTAATATCCATTATTTTTATTAATTCATTAAAAATTCATTTCTGTCAATCATCACTTATTTTTTGCATCTCCTACTCCGGAACTGTCTTGGCACAATAATGAACTATTAGATTTGTGTTCTCAGGTAAAAAGTTTTTAGGCAATTTTACCAAGGGCCTCACAGTGGCAATTTAAACACTGTTTATTTGATCATGTAGAGCCTCGATTTCATTTTTTCGATAGGACCCAAAGAAATCTGTTGGTTCATATTACTCCGCTCGACTGATGACTTCTTCCAACTAAAAAATGCTGACCAATGGATGGGGCATACCAACTTTCAACTTGCAATAAATCTTTTTCTGAATGTCAAATTGATTACATTGCGCTTCGTGTAGAAGTAGTCTTTGAAACGGATGACAGAGCTGTCTAAAAAGGCTTAGAGACTAATCCGATCACTAACGAGATCGAGAAGATTTCGTAAGTTTTAGAAATATTTGATCATAACTTCAAAATATTTCTAAGTAGAAGCAGCCCTGGGTTAAAAAAACTCTTACTCATGGATTGGAGCTTTAAACTTTAGAGTTTAAATGGCAAATTCCTCAGAATCATATTATAGTAACTCCAAGAGAGATTTAGAAATCACCATTTTATTGTTGGAAATTCGGCAGACATACATTCTGCTTCCCAGAGACTCGACGTACTTATCCAGAAATTCATTATTTTATTATTTTTCTTGCCTGGTCTCCAAATTTTCAATCGATTTAAATCTTGACCCCACCTCAGCCATCAGAGTAGCCAGTTGGTAAAATTTGTTGTCTCCGAACGACTTAAATCGTTCTATGATATAGTCTCTGAATAGGATAAGAACTACAAGGGAGGAAATAAAAGCGGGGAATCACATAAATGGAGTAAAATAACCTGACTTCTAGATTCAATTTTTTTGACAGTCTTGAGATAAAACAACGTCCTGAAGTAAGACTCTTAACATTCAGTGGTTCTGAGCGCTGTTTCATTAACACCAATAATCTAAATTTTAAATTAAATGTGCATTGTAGAAATTAATCACATGCCTGGCTTGAAGAGGCTCTCGCAGCATAATAGCCTGATAAAAATTGTAATTTTTGTTTGTAATTTTCTTTTTTTGTTTGATTTTACTATGTTAAAAGGTAAGTACTTTAAATGAGAATTATGATCAACTTCTACGAAATCATGTGTTTTGTCAGAGGTCTAAAGAGTATCCTTGATTGATTTGATACTTTTTTGGAATTCCTTTATAAGTTTAACCTTGAAAGGCATAGCGATTCTACGATCAATGTAAATATATATAACCATAAAAAATATAAATTGCATATCAACACTGCACACCGATAGGAATATTGACAATAATACTTATATAATCACGACAATAGGTCTATACTAGATAAAATATGTCTTTTTCAGTTAATTTTGGCAAAATTGGGCCCAAAACTTGAATTATAGATTTTAAGTAGAGCATTGTAAAATCGAGTCACGGTCAGCAGAATGACAGTAAATCTTAAATGAAAATAGTAAAAGCTCAAGAAAAATGCATATTTCAACTATTATCATTTTTATTTGTTGTTCAGAAGCTTATTAATAATGATTTTAAATATAATTAACAACCAATATTTTTTGATAATTCTGTAATAAGCTATTTTGCGTGTAAAATCATTTAAAATTAAAAAAATATTTTAGATAATATTCCTAGCGTTCAAGGCGAAGTCTCAATTACTTTTAATCGATTAAATTAATAACTTAACCCATAGATGGTAGTACTGATGATATTAATTGTAATATCAAGTGGCAGCGAAGGGAGGGGAGACATCAATTTTATTAAAAGGGAAGAATGACCATAGAGAATCATATTAAGAGCAACAATACAATTAGTTTTTAATTGAAGAAACGTCAAATCCAATTTAGCGAATCAAGAAATCTTAAAGGCAAAACAAAGTCCCAATTAAGTGAGTCAATAATATTAGGAATACAAAGAAAGTATGTAATACGGATTAAAAATTTAAACCGATAACAACATTATAATTATCTTAATGATTTATGTCTTTCTGCTTTTATTTAGCCATCTAAATTATGTGCAAAATATAAACTATTGCCCAATCTAATTAATTTTGCTTTTGGCTCCAAAATTATGACTGAAACACAGAAAAATAGCAAATGATAACAGTCTAAAAATAGAAAACAATATACAATTCGCAGAAAATTAAATATTTTGAATATTTCTAATGAATCAATTATGTAATTAAAGTAGATTTTTTCTGATTAAATTTATGTTTATTGAGCACTTAAATAGATAATTACAGAATATTTTTTTTGTTAATAAACCAATTGATAACTGCCAACAGTCTTCATCTTTCTAAAGACTATTTATCAGCTATTTTGAATGCAAATATTTTAAATAGTATATAGATCATAGTAATTGAGTATTTCAAAAATTCAGACAGGCTTTTATGGTTCTCTGGATTGAATTCATTGATTTTGTTTTATTTTTCAGGATATTAATTGTCCCTGTATTACAGTTAATATCGTAAATCAATTAACAATTCTTCAGATATAACTCTGTCAACTGATTTTTATTTTATTTAATTGTATCTTTTGAGAAAATCCAGTATTTGGTAATTATTTAATGCTAAACTTGAACTATTAAATCCATTTTCCTGACTGACTGTTATTCAAAATATCGAATACCGAAGGCTTCATTCATTTTTGCAATGATAACATTTGGAGTATCACTTACGATGCCAACGTTAATTTGCTGATAAGAAATAATATGTATTCTCTCCTATTACTATCGTTATTATTTTTGCATTTAACTTTCTAAGCTAAAATCAAATCCTGAGAAAGAAGTCATTTTTGTATCAGAATATATTTCAGGATTTGGTATAGGTTCTATTTCTTTGGCTTTGACGACAGATTTTCTCTCCTTAACTTTACCCATCACTTTTTTGTGAATCTTCTCGTCATAAAATATTCCAGTTTTGCTTTATGATTCTTCTGCCAACTAAAATATGAAGAGACATACTGCTACAAAGTCTTCGGTGGAGTCGCAATGAAATGCACCACTTCTTGGTCGCATGAGTATGCTTTGTTAAAATAATTATTATGAAATAAAGAAAGTAGAATGTTAAGAATTAGCAAGAACCTGCGAATTCTCCTATATTATTTTGAAAAATTCATTAGTTTAGCAATCCATTCAAATACTATTGACTGAATTAAGAAATTATCATTTATATTCACCTACCTTTCTAATGCAGATAACAGCATGAAGCATAGATGACAAAGCACATTTAAACACTTATATTTAGCTTATTTATTATCAGAAATTAACAAACTTTTATCAAGTGCTAACCCTATTCATCTATTCCCATTAATCATTAAATTAATTAATTTTTTTAATATTTATCGATTATGGGCAAAACAGTATACTCCCGAAATCCATCATCCTCAAAAGGTAATAAATTCCATAATACTTAGTTGCTAGATCAGCCGGTCGGGATCTCAGAGTTCATTATAAAAACACCTACGAGACTGCTAAGGCCGTTAAGGGTCTCACTATTGCTAAAGCTAAACAATATCTGAAGGATGTCCTCGCCCACAGAAGATGTGTACCCTATACTAAACACTATGGAGGAGTTGGCAGAACCGGACAAGCTGCGGAATTCGGTAAAACTCTCGGAAGATGGCCAGAAAAATCCGTTAAAGTAGTTTTGGGATTAGTCAACAACTTAGAGTCCAATGCCAACGCTAAAAACCTTAAAAATTTGAGTATCGATCACGTTCAGGTTGATAGAGCTGCCAAAGGACGCAGGAGGACTTACAGAGCTCATGGTAGAATCGGCCCTTATCTTTCTTGCCAGGCACACATCCAACTTTTCGCAACTGAGAAGGCCGTAGATGTGAAAAAATAAGGCAAATCAAAACAAGTGGCAAAGGGAAAAATTCCAGTTGGTGAACACTGAGATGATAGATAATATCTCTATGTTAATCTGTTCGTATTCAATTAATTGCCACCAAAATGATGAAATATATCCATAAGCCATCAGTTCTAAACAGCTAATTGTCCTCATGGTTTAGTAAATTAATTTTGTAAGTTTACTGCTCATTTTAAATTTTAATGAAAGATTCATGTCAATAGGTACTATATTTAGTTAATTTTAAATTTAATTCAAAATCACATTGATGGATCGATCCTCTTTCCGTGAACCAGTTCTACGCCAATCCTACGTTTTCAACACAGGTTCATACTTCCTAATTAAGGTTCTGGCAATGTCAACCGCTCTTTCATTTCGACATCCATTGTAAACGACTCGCTGGCTTACGGCGATGACCTACGCAAGTAAATCTTATTAGATTCAGATCACGTATTCAGAATCTACCAAACTATAAAAAGACTAATTTGGGATAAAACATCCAATTTATCGTTGTTTTTCAAACCATCGAGATTGAACGCCTCTCCCAGTAAATATAAGTACTGCGCGTACGGACCAAGGAATATGAACGACAACTATTTAACTCACAGAGCTACGAAGTACAGATACGGGAATTGACCTAGCGTTGCTTTTCACAAGAAAAGGAGATTAATGAGTATCGCGAAGAGTATTAAAAATTGAACAAAATTTGTGAGACACTTTATCACGAGAACGAAATGCTAAAAAATAAATTAAATGATGTTGACTCTTCTCTCAAACAGAAGTATGAACAGGAAAAAAACAAAAATGCAGATCTGATGCAGGAAATTGAGAAGTGGAAATCTCGTTATCAGGCAACTGAAAAGAGCAAATCTAAAGAACTTTAAGATTTGAGAAACATGATGGAAAGTCAGAGAAAATCAATGATTGATAGAGAAATTCGGGAAATGAGTGTTCGATTCCAAAATGAGAGGTCTAGTTTATAAAACTAGATTAGAAAAGGCCGCGAATTACTCGATAACCGTAACAGGGAGATCGAAGATTACAAACAGAAATGCCAGAAATATGAAATCACTATTATGGAATTAAGAAACTGTGAAAACTTGATCAATGACTATGAAAATAAGCTTGCCCTTATCAATCAATAGTTTATTCGCCTCAACTAAATTCTTAAAGACAAAGACGAGGAGGCTAGAGCATTCAAGCAGCGTGAAAATAAATTAAACCAACAAATTAAATAGCAAAAAGAGTGGGAGTTTGATAACAAACAACTCAAGGCTGCCCTCGATGGCAAGACTAAAGAAGCAGATGAGTGGAAGGCCAGGGCAAGCAGATTGGAGGATGAAGTTGTCAGAGCGAAGGAGCTTGAATTATATAATGAAGAACTAGGAAATAAACTTGCTTTAGCATCCAAAGAACTTGAGAGACTTAACAATATCCTTCGAACAAAAATTGATGAAATTGATCAGTGGAAGAAAAAAGTCAGTGATCGTGATGCAGAACTTTCTAAATTTAAAAACTTGGAGAATGAGCTCTACAATTACGAGTCAAAGATCAACAATCTAAAAATTGAAAATGATCGCATAAACGGAATCCTTAAATCCAGGCTTGGATAAATTTAGGACTGGAAAGGTCGCTACAATAATCTTCAGGTAACTGTCAACAACTTTGGAAACGTGGAAAAGGACAAAAAGAATGTAGAGGATAAATACAATAATCAGATCAAGCAAAACTAAGAGCTAAAGTATACTATTAGCAAACTCTAAAGTGATATCAATAATGCTAAGAAAAATGAAAATCAATTAAAGGATGCAGAACGTAATAATCTTAATCTCACAAAATAAATTTAAAGGCTCAATAATCTGTTGAAGAATCAAGCAGGAGAACTCAACGATTTCAGGATTAGATATAATAAGATTGAAAACACTCTAGGAGAATACAAGAGCATTGACCTCAAGACAAAGGATTACTAAAATAAAATTAGGCTATTGACTACTTAACTATAAAAGCTTAATGATTTGCTAAAAGATAGAAACAAAGAACTTGCGCAGCTGTAAAAATAGAAACTATAACTTTACAGTAAAATTAATTTTTATAAAAACTATGAGATAAAGATTCGCTAGAATGATCAGCTCGCAGCAAAAATGCAATAGACCAACACAAATCTGAAAAGAGATATCGATAACTGGCAACAAAAATATCGAGAAGCCGATGGCAAAGCCCGAGAAATAGAAAATTTACTGTTTAAAAATACTCAAGAAAAAGAGAAACTAAACAGTATGATTAAGACCAAAAATAATTAATATGAGGAACTTCGCACTCAGTATAACAGATTGTAGCCTGAACTAAGGAAAAAAAATGAAATGGAAATGACTCTTCAGGAACAACAAGTAGTTTTGATTACATTTAGAATCATATGATGGGAATGTCTCAGGATATCGAAGGCTATGAGAGAAAGCTAAAAAGTCTCGAACAAGAGCTGGAAAAGGAAAAAGGATTTACTAACTAATTTGCTTTTAAAATAATAGTTCTAAGTTCTTAGATTGAGCGACTTAACAGCGAGGGAACCATGCTAAGTAAAGCAAAATCAAAATAACTTTCAGAAATGCAGGAAAGCTACTCTCGTTTGCAATCAAAAGTGCAATCCAAAAACAACGAAATCGATAATCTTATCAGCAAAATCGGTACTCTCTAAAACAAGTAACTCTATCTAAATTTAGAATTAGTCAACTAACTTCAGATTATTCCAGACTACTGTCGGAAGTGCAGAAGAGTGATATCTAAACCAAGAATCTTGCTAAACAGATTTAAGAATATCAGGATTACGCAAGAAGAATTCATATTTTGGGGGCAGAAATTGATCGACTCAAAACGGAAAACAAAAATTTGGATGAGGATATTCGAAAATTGAGATTGAAATATTCTGATAACATCAACGCGGAGAAAAAAGAGGAAGCCAATAGTTTGAGAATGTTCCTAATGTCTGTTGAAATATAGTCCTTACGCCGTAGATTGGACTAGCGATAAATTAATGTGGAGTAAATGAGAAAAAGTATTCTGGAACCCGTTCGCAGAATTTGATGAAATTGATAATCTATAATGGGAACGTTGATAAATGTTAATTAGCAAAATATTGAAAGAATAATGTTAGATAGCAAGTTGATGTCAACTTAAATTTTCAAAAAGCATGAACAAAGGGATATTGAATTGAATTTTGAAAATATTAGAAGAAATGATTTTATAATTTGAGCAAATAATTAAAAAAAAACATTAGTAAAGATTTAAGATAATTGAATAGACTATATTAACTTTGTATTAAATTTTGATGCACCTCCAATAATCAAATTGATATTTAGATTTACTGATATTCTCCTGGCAATAGTGAATGATTTATGGACAATCTTATGAGTAAATAAATGACCTTTACAAACATAAATTAGCGTAGTCATATTATTAGTTAACTTTTCTTATGTTCTTCAATTTAGACATGGGATAAATTTTGATTGAACAAATCAGATTGTTCCTCATTGGAATTGAACTTCATCTAAGATCAGGGTTGTGCTTATCAGATTGTTCGATAGTCCCTCAGGCAGTTTTACTGATCTGCTAAGCCTATTCTCATTGAGACTACGCATTTCCTACAGTTGCTGCAAGTCCAACGTATGGAGATGCCATATGATTCCGAAACCCAGCACAAACACCAAAATGGAAGCAAATGTGTCTCTAAATCATTGAAAGCTTACTTCCTCATTTAAGCCAATACTGCGGGGGAATGCTTTAAGCCTATCTTACTACCATATAATTCATCGAGTGTATATCCATCAAATAGTCTAGCACTCTCTGCGTCAAATCGGAATGTTTAGAGCTCTCCTGAAAGTAACCTTGGTGCTTTGGGCAATTTTTGAGCCGTGACATTTGTAGTTGATGCTGCAAACCTAATTACTCGCCTTAAAAACATGATAAATATATGACTTTTAATCAAAGGATTTATCTTGATGTTAAAATTAATTTTAAAAGCCTTTATGTTTTCTGTTGAGTTGTGTATAAATTGTTGGAGTTTAATTGATATGCTCCTTTGATGATTATTAATAGCTTCTAGAAATAATTATCAAATTTAAATAATGGTTAATCACAAACTAAAAACATTTGACTGAGAAACTCAAGATAACGATTATTTTCAAATTAATTTGGATACCAATTTGCTCTCATGAAATTTGAAATATATTTTATTTGGAGCTCCAAAGATGTCGAATTTAGGGATGAGAGTTGAGGACGTTCATCATTCGAAGGTTCATTAGGCCACTCCGGGTACTGTCATAATTACTATTGTTTGTGCAAAAGACATCGAAACATCCAAAAAAGTAATACCTTTATCTAATAAGAAAATAATCCTCGAATTAAGCAATGAAACCAACAAATAGCAAAACCAATCCTCTCTTCACGTCAAGAAATTGGAAGGCACAATCGGAGATCATGGTGCACATAGAGTGGAGTGGAATGAAAGATTTTATTACAACTCTATAGAAATGGTGGATGATAATATCACATTTACTTTAAGGGAGTAAAACGACTAAAGGAATAGCTACAGCCATGAAGATTATATTGGAAAAGTTACTTGCCAAAATATAGGAAAAATTGGTGAGGAAGAATAAAGGGACGGCAGCCATTCTCAAATAAAAAGACTCAAACTCAAGAATAGGAACGATGAGACAGTAGGTGAATTATAAATCATTGTTGAGTTTATTCAACAGCAAGATGTGATAGGAGGTGTTAGCATCCCTTCCCTATCATTAGCGCCCGGAGAAGGTTTTAAACCAAAATACAATGCGTTGGATCTCTATGTTCCTCCACAAATTTTGCCTGAAGGAGCATAAGTAAAGTCGGGAAGCAAGTATAATTGCTTTAACTTTTACGATGGAGATTAAATTCCTGGATTTGACCAAATTGATATTTTCCCAGCCAAATTCAAAGAGGCTAATCCAAGATAGAAAAATAAAGCTGATATATTTAGCGTATGTGAATGATTTGGATGATGCTTTTATAGCTTTATTGTTCTTATTATTGATTTTTTGAAATCAAATATTCTGGCCGCTTCAGACAGTTTTAAATGAAACCAAACTTTTCAGTTGGAGACATTATTATGTAATTGTTGTATATATGGAGTGACAGTACAGTGAAGCTTGTATTAAAAAAGAACGTATTATTTAAGTAGAGTTATATTTTTACTATGTTGAAATTATACTACTTAATTCTAAACATATGAACTTCTTTAATATTGATAACAACAATAACTAGCATTTAAAATGGGTTGCAGCCAATCACAGGTAACACCAAATTCTATTTAGAAATAAACCGATAATGATGGACTCATGACCAAACCTCACATCTTTTTCTTATTGGGTGGTCCAGGCAGTGGTAAGGGCACTCAATCAGAAAATTTGGTTAGAGATTACAAGTTTAAACATTTATCAACTGGGGACCTGTTGCGTGAAGAGCAATAGAAGGGAGGAGAACTTGCCTAAACTATTGGAAACTATATCCGGGAGGGAAAGCTTTTACCATCAACTTTAGTGGTGAAACTTCTAAAGAGCGGAATTTAAACTTATGGCAACAGGAGATACCTTTTTGACGGATTTCCAAGAAACAAAGAAAACTTAGAAGAGTTTTAGAGAGAGCTGGCTGAAAAGGTTGTGGTCAGAAACTTAATATACTTTGAATGCCCATCAGCCATCATGGTGGACAGAATTCTGGATAGATCTCAGACAAGCGGTAGGACTGATGATAACCCTGAAACAATTAAGAAGAGACTATAGACTTTCTAAAGGGAGACTCTTCCTATTGTGAAAGTCTTTGAATCCAGAAATAATTGCCTTAAAATTGATGCTACTAAATCCAGATAATAGGTTTATCAACAAATCAAAGAAAAACTCGCAGAGTCTAATGTGTTTCCCCCAGCACCAGCACACATGCATTTTGTGCTCGGTGGCCCTGGATCAGGGAAAGGAACGTATTTTCATTAATAATTTAGTCAATGCAGCATTCTTATTAAAAAATACGGTTTCATCCACTTGTCGACTGGAGATCTCCTAAGAGATGAAGTTAAAACTGGTTCAGCACTAGGCAAATAACTTGATAATGTGATGAAGCAAGGCAAACTTATTTCAAGTGACTTAATGGTCAAACTTGTTCAAGCTCAAATTGAAAAGAATAACTATGGAGGAAGATATTTACTTGACGGTTTCCCTCGAGGCCAAGAAAATATGGATGTTTGGGAAAGAATGATGTCCAAATGGGTAAATCTTAAATCAGCCATCTACTTTGAATGCAACTAGCCTGAGCTAATTAGAAGACTAATCCAAAGGGGAAAAACTAGTGGAAGAAATGATGATAATGCAGACATTATCGCAAAAAGATTACAAGTTTTCAATGAAAATAACAAGCCAGTTGTAGAACATTATGAAAAGATAGGAAAACTTTTTAGATTTGATGCGATGAGACCCATTGATGTTATCACCAAAGATTTAGAGAATCATTTGGAGAGTCTTGGAGTATTCCCAAAAACACCAATCAACGAAAAACCTATGACAACTACATTCCCAATGTACAACGAGATAGATACCAAAAATATTTTAGAAAAAACCCAAGATAGCGTGGTAGCTTGATGATTTTTGATGACACTAATTCTTAGATAATATTGAGATATGAAAAAATATAATAATGTTGTTGATATTAGTTTGTATGTTTTCTAAACTCAATTATCCTTCTTACCAAATACTGGGCAAAAGACAATTGATCGATTTATATCTACCATATATTATAAATCTGTAATTTGAACGAGCACTAAGAATTCAAAATGAAGTTACCCAATTTTTCCGTTGGCTTTCTGCAGTTAAATTTTTAAAGTGCATACCATAAAATAAATATTATTTTCTATTCTTCAAGGCATATTTTAATATTTTTAAGTTGAATTTCTTTCTAATATCAATGAATGCACCAACCGACATAAAGAAATAAGTAAAATTGATTAATTCATAAAATATTTTAAATAGTTAAATAATAAAAAAACATCAAATACTTTAATAATTTCTTTATTTAATTTAAAAAGAAGAAGATGATCTATGACATTTTATGCCATTGTTGAAATATAATTAAAATGCAAGATATATAATTAATTTGACATATCTTTATGACTGACTAAACTGTTGATGTCGTTGCTATCGTGAGAGTTCATGCTGATAAAGTGGCTGATGCTCTCCCCCATGTCAGCAAATTGGTAGAAGAAAGCCGCAAGGAAGAAGGAGTTATAAAATATGAAGTTTTCACTGACATTAAGGAAGCAGGCACATACATTTTCATTGAGAAGTTCGCCAGTCTAGCTGTTGTGGAAAAGCATCAGCATTCTAATCATTTCAAGGAAGCCATTGAAAACTGCAAGCAATGGTTTTTATCCCCAGTTGAACTTCGGGTTCTTAAAAAGGCTCTTTGATTAATTTCAGCAAATCTCAACTTTAAGATACATTTCATGTTAATTTAATTATGAAGATCAATACTTATAAATTGTTGCTTTATGAATATCATGATACTTTAAAATAGCCAATTATTTCAGGATTTGGTACTTCTTTTTTTATAAATTTCTGTCGCTGAATGAAACAGCCTCGATTCATTTGACTTATTCATTGAATTAATAGAATTTATCTTTGAGAGTTTTCGAGCATTATTCATGTTTTTTAATGATTTAATTTCTTAAAGCAAATTTTGTACTCGGCGATCTGATTCTTAGGCTGTAGATTTTTAACGCTGATAGAAGCATTGCCCCATAAGTACTATAAGAAGTCCAGGAAAAATGAAAATAAATCCTATCATTGAAAAATCGCCAGGTAGATTTTGAACATTGGCTAATTGGACAATAAAACAAGCTATGAATGGTTCTAGAGTCATGCCTAAAGCAGGAATAATTGGATCTGGAAACATTTTTGTTATCAGTAAAACAGATACTAACTGACCAAGGGCAAGGAAAATTGCCATATACATAAAAGAAATGAAATGAACATCAGTGAAAATGCTGAAAATCCCCCAAAATGGATCCAAATCGAATGTAGCCCCATTGAAGAAAAAGGTGATAAGGCCCATATTAAAGGAATTGAAGATATTAACCAACATCATTGACAAAAATGGAGGGTAGTAGCTTCTTAGATCAGAGGTATATTTTGAAAACTCAGACATCATTAAAGACGTTAAAATAGCAATCTAAATAATTTGCATGTTACTAAATCTCCTCCAATTCTTTGATACCAAGTACGATGCAGATAGAAAGTATTGTGACTTAGATAATCATTGTCTGAGATGTTTCCCTCATCAAGAGTCACAGAATCATTAAGGACCAGGCACACTCCCAAAATAACGAGCATTTGCCCTCCTAATTAGAGGTCATGACTTGTTTTTCGCATTGATCGACCAATACTCAAAAAGAAATTAGAAAGACTACCCAATACAATGCCATGCGAGACATACGTCCACTAAAAGCACGATAGAATCATTAAAAACCACAATGAATTTGAAAGAGAACTAATGTATGGTTTGACGATATGATTAGTTTTAAAGATATAGCTGAGTTCATATTTCTATTTATTTTCTTCAGTTGCTGTTCTCTTTTAATGAATTACAAATGGGATGAGCATAAATGATTGCATTAAAAAACGCCAGCATTGACGTAAAAATTTCGTGGCATGAATGTTCATAATCCATCCTGGTATCATAGCACTGCTGGTAATGGTATATAGGAGAATAAACCACGCAATTCTACTTCCTGAAATTTCTTAAAGAAAAGTTCCCTCTTTTCGTTGTTCTACTGATCTAATTTTTGATAGATATTACACTTTTTTCTTGAATTTAAAAAAGTCTGTCATGTCGTAAGTGAATCCTGTCCCAATGATTACTTTTTTTTCAGCTATCATTTGCTGTTTAGTGGTTCTAATATTTTGTAAAAGTTTCTATTCCTTAACTTTATGATACTACTCTTCTGATTCGTCTTCTGATTCATCAATTTATCTTTATATTGAATCATTTACAAATTAACTTTCGATCCACTACAAGACTTTCCAATTAACTTTTATTTTAAATCCTCAGATTCATGTTCAGCATAGGCAAGCGAATCGACTTTTTAAAGATAAGGCAATTTTAATGATGGACGACTATTCTATGCATTATGAATGATGATACCTTCAATCTTTAAAACTAATTTTGGTTTTTATGACACTCATGGCATAATTGTTGCGAAGTTAACAAATCCTATTTTTCAATAATTTGACAGTTTTAACAAACCCTCCCTATTTATTCATTAATCTCAAAATTGCTTGCGCTTTTTATGGGGTGTTTTTTCATCAAAAAATTAATATCTGCTAACCAAATTAATTTAAAAAAATATAATCCAAAGCCATGCTCTTTATCAATTGCCTGTATATTTCGGCTTACGCTTTTCTGCAAAGGCTTTAAACCCTTATCTTCTGTCAGCAGTTCTCAACACTCTTTCATAATTAAATCGTTCAATTTAGAGACCAGATTTCAAGTCAGTTTAGATACCCCAATTAATTGCCTTTTTGGCATGCTTTATTGCGATTGGAGCATTTCCCAACATTTATTCTACTATTTTTAGTGCTTTTTCCTCAGTTTCAGCATAAGTGCTGACGACATGACTCACCAAGCCAATTTTTTGAGCCTATTATCCTTTCACACGGCGTCCTGTAAAGATCAATTCTTTGGCGAGAGAGGTTCCAATTGTTCGAGCTAGTGTTTGAGTTCCTCCTCCACCAGGGATAAGACTCCAATAAGTTTCAGGAAGTCCCATTTCTGCTCTTACAGTTGCAATTCTAATATCAGCATTAAGTGCTAATTCAAGTCCTCCTCCAAGAGCTGGTCCATCTATTAAACATATAACAGGGCAATGAACATTTCTCAAGTCATTGAATATTCTTCGGAGATTATTGACAATATACTCTATTTGGTCTTCAGTCTTATCTAATCTTTCTTTAAGGTCAGCACCAGCACAGAAATGACCTTCAGTACTGCTTTTGAGGATGCAAGCACGAAGAGAAGGTGTTTGGTTGATTTGTTTTATAGCATCATCAAGCTTAATAAAATTAGCTTTACTTCTTGAAGTAGATCAACTGAAAGTGCATTCTTTTTCTTTGGGTTGTCCAGTTCTAATTTAGCAACCTGCTCATATTTGGCTGAATAATTAGTGAGTTTCACCCATTGTGAAAAATTATACCCAATATTTCTGGCTATTCTCATAGATATTAAATAATTAACTAATGTTAGAATGACCATTTTAAGACAAAATCTTTTAAAGTAATAATAGTTTGATGGTGGGGTTAATTTGCTTATCATTTCTTTTTATCGAATCTGATAAGTATGGCACTCATGTTGTCCATGCCATACTGGTTTCCGCTATCTTTGGAGACTAGATAATCAAGTAATTCCTCGTTTATACTCTGACTGGAGTATTCTTGATTGATTCTTTTGGCGATCCAGTCAATCATCTAGCTATTTGTTTTGACCTACCAGATACCATCACAACCCATTATAATAAAATCTATTTTTTCATTCTTTATTTTTTTAATGTCCGGATTAGCTGTAATCATTTGTTCCTCTGGCCTTAAGTTTGATGATTTTTTGTATTACAAGTCACCTAAAGCACGTGATAAATTTAGACCGCCATTGACACGACCATAAGTCACATTTCCTCCAGCTTTTTTAATTCTATCGAGTTATCCCGCATCTTATGGTTTATGATCTTTACTTAATTCCACTAATTTGCCATCAACTGAAGCAATTGCTCTTGAGTCTCCAGCGTTTGCACAGTATATATACTAAGGAGTTATCAAAACCACATTTGCAGTACATCCTGCATGGGACTCTTCCTCATATCTTGGACCGTTATCTTTTTCTCTCATTTCCTTCTGAATGGCAGTTATTTAATTTTTGCCAGCCTGAGATGCCAACATTTCATCAATTTTGAGAAAAGTTTACCTTAGAGCTCTCTCATAGTCCTTATTTTGATAAGATTTATTGCTTTCGAGCTCTGCAACGAAATGTTTCTCAGCAAAAGTTGAAACTTAAGCACCTTACTACTTCCACAGATACCTCCATGTCCATCGAATATTGCAAAAAGCGAATTTTTTTTATCGGAGAGAGGGGAAACTGTTAGATGTGCATCTTCCATATAAATTCTCCATCCTAGATATAATATTAAGTACCGCACATGTGCGTTGACGCATAAGTAAATCCAATCCCACTTTTAACATAAGTGTGTTTGGTTAAATCTGGTTGAGATCGAAAAGAACCCATCTAAATATCTTTAATTGAGTTGAATATTAAATAAAATATTAATCCTAAAGTTTAAATAAGAAAGGAAATATTTCAAAAAATAGTATCAACAATTACCAAGATCAAGAAATCGTTTTTTAACTTGCAGCCAATACTCACTATCAAGTGATGAAGGGGGGACAGATTCAACAATTTTATTTATTCCCGATTTTTGTAGAAAGTTGTGCCAATTTTATTCTTGATTAATGAGATACAACTTGCTTAATTCTATCAAATCTTCTAAGATGAATACCAAGGCTTTTTTTCTCTTGAGTTCTTCTTTTTGTTATTATATTTTAATTATATTTTGATAAAGGATCTTCATAACATAAGTTAATAAATTGGCGAACTATTTTTCTGATTCAAATTTCAATTAAAGACCATCTTTCTCGTTCTATCTTTCATACCTCTCTTTGTATTTCTTTAAAACATCCAATAAATTTCTATACTCAACCGTTTTTTGAAAATCCTTTAGTTGAGTTTTTGTTACTTATTTTATATTTTTAAGACACTGTATTTCATCAATTTTTCTATATACTAAGCAAAGTAATGAACCCTCAAATAAAGCAATTTTTTCATCAGTCGTTTTGAGGATATCAAACAATTTTTTCATTAATTTATGGAGAAACCTAAAATAATTGATTTGCGATTGAGCTTGAAGCAAAATTTATCTTTAAACTATAGTAATCTTTCTGTTAGGTACATTGCTTGATGCAGAGACATTCACGCATAAACTTTGCTTTCCTGCTGGCTATTTTTCATCTTTTTTGCTGCCATGCAGTTGTGAAGTGCTCATAAAATTTTATCTTTCAACTATCTTTTTCAATCTGGTGCTTATTTTTTAGATTGAATCCCCAACTTTGTTATCTAGAATGCAACTGTCAGTCTTTACAGGTTTTACAATTTTGACAGCCAGAACAGGGACTATTAATTTTTACGCAGTTGATGTTTCTTTTTTCTTAAGTTCTCCTGAAAGAAAATCTTTATTTTGAGAATTGATATTACTGTTTTCATTTTTCTCAGATTATTCACATTTCAAGACTTTAATACTGCAATTAAAATTATTTTAATTTGAGTTTGCCTTGACCATGAATGAGTTATTCTTTTATTTTTTTACAAAAGAAGTTTGAAATGATCGGTCAGTGTTCACCAAATTTCCATGTTGTGATTTGGGCATTTTGAGAAGATTCAGCTAACTTTTCATATTGCAATTTTCTCCTGCTGCCAAAGATGAATTGGATTTATTTTCTATGATTTATGAAGAAAATTTAACAAAATTAGCACTACTTTTAATTTGAGGATTATTCGAATTAATAATATTCTTTAATTTTATTTATGAAGGGATTGAATTTATTGAATTTACTGAAATTGTTGATATATTTTCTTCATCTTATTTAAAGTCAAAACTTATTAGTTAATTGAGACTCATTCTATTTTATCTTTCCTTTTATAAGCATTTTATCAAGAATTGCTTTGATTTTTTTCCTATTTTTAAAGGAATAATGGTCTATATTTTGGTAGTCATAAGCTCCTGGGCTAATTAAATTTCCGTCCTTGATTTCCAAGGATTTTTACCAATCAGCATTTATAAAAAAATGATTCCTACTGCCCATATATCACTTTTGATACTATAAATGTTCAATGTAAGTGTTTATGGAGCCATATAGAGGGGCGAACCAACATTTTCCCTTTGAGGTTTTTCACAAAATGAAGCATCAATGGCAAACCCAAAATCTCCAATTTTTAATTAATCTTCGCGGGTAACAAATATATTTACAAGTTTTAAATCCCGATGAACAATGTTATTCTAAGCGATAATTTTGAAGCCATTAATAATCTGTTGAATATAACCGATTGCTCTTGCCTCATTAAATTTGCGAAATTACTTTAAAACATCAGCTAAACAACCCCTTTCACAAAGCTAAGTGACTATATATATGTTATTTTTAGTTTGAATTGTATTCTTAATTTGGAGGACATTGCAACTTTCTTTCAGAGCCTGTAAAAATTTAATTTAAGCATCAGCCATTTCTTTGTTTCCTATTTTTTGCGTAGCCTTATTGACCACTTTGATTGCTACATCTTCTTCTGAATGAATATATCTTTACTTGTTTTTTCGTTGATTCCGCGAAACACTTCAGAGGAACAACCGTTGCCAATTCTCTGGCTTGTGAAGTAAGTATAGTCATTAATAGTTTTTTTTGTATGATCAGAGCTCATATAAATTGTAGAAGATTGGTGTATAGAGATAGGATAAATAAATATTATGAAAGTTCTTTGCAGGACATAACTGTTTATAAATGCTATCAAATAGTCAAAATTGATCAGAAAGAAATTAAATTTGAAACAGAAACTAAATCTTTGATAAAAAACGATCTGAGAAAATCCATTTACTGGATTAAAATTTTATCAAAATAAATCAATTATGAACATCAATCATTATCCAGGATTAGATATCACGCTCAGTTCTATTTAACGCTTAAATATCTTCTTTAAAAATCAACCATATTATTTCTTTGTTAACTCTTTGCTAATAAAATCAGAATATATCAGAAAAGGAATAAACTACATTTTGCCTTCTTTTTAATCCAATTTTTGTGAGTAAGGATAAGTTATTTCATTTCCAATCTTAAAACTAAATCATCTATTGATAAATATCAAGACTTTTATTAATGTTATTGTAGCGGTTTTATTATTTAGGGCTTAGAAATTATGCTTAATTGAAGCGCTAATTTCGCTCAATGAATTACATTTCAACTCAATCATTTGGTGTAATGCAATCTGCCATCAAATATCAAATACATATCATATCAAAGCTGCTAAAAATATTCTTAGAGATGACAGATACATTTGTATTTTTGCTATAAAAATTCTTTGTTATTTTTAGAAGCATCAAAGTTTTAAGCTAATGTTGTTAAAAATATGAATTAAATAGTAAAGCAGCTTATCAGTTGCTTGCAAAATAACTGTATTGAAATCCTTAAATAATATTTTGGCACTAACTCAATTGTTTTTTCCGCATTAATTGATCTTAGAAACATAAAGCATAATAAAATGAATAATAGTGGCATTTATCTTTAATATGTTTCTATCATATTATTTTTTAAAATCAATCTCTCATATATTATCAGTTATCATCTAAATAGTCGTATTTATCGCGAATTGGAACATACTTAACAGCTTCTCTCTCTTTCTTTTCCTAGTATTTCTTTTCAACACGAGGACGAAGGTTCTCTGGAATTGGTTGGTTCACAATGGCTTTCTCCTATCCCGTAATGATATTAAATTTGGCGTTATTTTTTTAGATAATGTTTTTCGCTCGCACATAACGATTGACCTACTTGCCTACATCACATTCCTTGAGCTATTGCCCTCGCTTTGACTCCTCATAGGCATGGGTGATGGGGTTGTATCCCATTCTATATGATGGCACTCTTACGCATTGGAGTTCTTTTTGTTATCAATTATCACCTTCTGATGATGAAGACGTTTTTCTTCTTCCTTGCTGTACTTGTCTGATTATTTCTGCCACTTTTCCTCTTAGCGAGACAATCTTTTTTGCAAGCGAGCATTATAGAAATTGTCTTGCTTTTACTTATCAGTCTAACGTTTGATGCGATCGTTGACTTCGTGATTTTTGTTAAAACGCTACTGTTCTGAATTTTGAAAGGCGTACAATTAACAGCCAATGATGATTGCTCTGGAGGTTTAAAGATAAGATTTCCTGCAGTTTGAAATCTTGACTGAAAGCCGACTGTGTAAATCTAAATTAACCTCGATCATCAATGCGCTGATGTTCTATTTAGTCTCGGTTAACATTTCGTGTGATGTTTTGTTTGAAGACTACGTTGGTATAAGCCATCTATATTCTTAAACTTATTATTATATTGCTCGAAGTTACAAAATAACAAACATGAGAACAAAGCACAGTTTGTAGTAAGAAAAGCATTTAATACATGATAAGATTTTGATAACTAACTAATTTTTCTATTAGGGTTTCTAATTTATTATTTTTCTAAATGCTGTGTGAGTCAAGTTGGAAAAAATAGCAATCTATCCTTGAGGAGGATGCCAGCAACATATCCATTTTAAAAAAAGAGATTGTAACTATCCTTCTATGCAGAGCAAATAGACAGAAATCGACACTTCAGTGCAGATGACGATCAAAGAAAAAATAGAAGTCTTAAAACAAAACGCAACCACATTAGCAAAACGCCTTGAAAACGAAAAGCATAAGAACGTAACTAACTGATAATGCAGAATGAACTAGAAATGATCATCAAATATATGCAGACCGCAATGGAAAAGGATAAATTACAGGAAGCCACCCATAAAGGAGACGTCAACTATGACAGCATTACCAGCCTGGACAACAAGTATAAAAAAATGTAATATGATTTGGGACAAGTCAATATTAAAGTTAATAGATTGTCAGAAAATGTAGAACAAAAAAGAAACAAAATTACTCAAAATAGAACTGAAAGGGTTATTGACTCAGGAATTTTTAGAAATATCGAGAAAGAGCTCATCGATTCAGAACTTAACTTTAAAAAACTGCTGATAGAAAAAGTTAAATATGAAAGGGAGTATGATAGATTACTTTCTTAGTACAAAAATTTAAAGCAAAGGGCTGAAATTTATGGCAAACAAAGTGGAACAAGAGTCACTAAACTTAGTACTGAAGAAAGGGATATAATACCTACAAATACAAACTTAGATAAATCTAGTGCAAAACTAAAATTTACTTAATTAGGCATGACCAAAATTTCACCTCAGTCCACTCTTAAGTACATTGAAGATGAACACCATGCAGAGGAATAGAAGAATATTTTAAAGATCCAAAAGATGCTTGTGTAAACTGGACTTGATAGTTGCGAGTCTCTTTTGTATCATTTCCATAACATCGACGAAATCAATGATAAGTAATTCAATGAAATGAATATTTTCACAGATCAAAGCAATGAAATCGAAAAATATCTTATAGATATGGAAAATATCAAAAAATCAAAAAATATTAAATTTTATAAAACAAAAAAACAACCCAATAAACAATAAATCATTTACAATTAATGCAAAGCAGTGAAGAACATAGTTGATATTACTCAAAGCCAGATTGAGAAGTAAACTAACGAATTTACTCAATTTTTTGTAATTTTATGATAATTCAGTCCGAACCAACCTTTGCAGAATTTGTCAAATCTATGTAAATGTAACAGTTAGAGACTTATTCCCATACTACTTTAGATATAAATAAACTGGAAAACACTCTCCAGGAATTATAAAAAAAGATGAATAAGTTCCTTCATCCTGCCGAAACAACAACACAAAAATTTCATTTGAAATCACAGTCGACAGGACGTGAAAACTTAGATGATATTATTAACAAAGTTAAAAAATATGATGAGTTTGGTAAGATAATGAAAAAGGAATAGTTTGAATAAGAGTATCACAAAATAGTGAAAAATAATCCACTTAAGAGTATGTCGAATAAAATTTTGCTGAAGAGGAAGTCCACAGGCATCCTGAAAAGATGATGATAATAACAAGTTTTATTACTATTATCAGAGGATAAATTATTTACATAATTATATTTTATATTCTGAAATTAAATACGAGTATAATTCACGGAAAATATAAATCTCATCAAACCAATCAATTAATTATTTGGTCATGTTTAAAATAAGGTTAACCAATTGTAAAATAAATAAGAGTTGTCAAAGATAATAGAAAGACACGTAATTTAAATGGGATTCACTTATTGGGACTAGTTCTCACCCGAGCCTGCTTTTGCAATCTGGTTAGTTCCTCCAAAATTTAAGCCTCAAACTTGGCTCTTAGATAGTTAGTCTCCTCCAAATCAACCTTCCATTCTTCTCTTCCTAAAGCATAAAACTTAAAGCCAGAAGTTTTTTTATCTTCTTTCTTGCCTGCAGTTTTGCTAAAATACTCCTTAATTTGCTTTTCAACATTTTGTTTAAATGACAAATCTTTAGCAAGCAAATTTTCGTCGATGGGAACTTTTTTGAGGATATCCTGTACTTCAGGTTGGTCTAAATAGTCTGTTTCCGATGTATTGGAGTTAATTTTGTATATCTTTTAGATATATTTTTTGAGTTCGGACAGCTCTGCTTTACTTTAAAAAATCAGCATAATCTTTCGACAAGTCTTTTGAGATGGTGCCAAAAATATTAAAGCCCTAAGATCACCAATGTATTTTGTATAGTTGGGAAAGTTAGAGTAGAGCTAGAAGTCAAAATTAATATCTAAATTCACTGCACTGATGACTGTGAATCCATGTGAGTTTTTCTTTTGGTAAAATACTAGTAGGCCTGCACAATTTTACTGCCAGTCGACCTCTTAAATATGCACTAACATCTTAACTCTATTCACTAATAGCACCGTTCTGCCATCTTTATCAAATCTCCTTTTTATCTATTTTTCAAGAATTGGGTCAATTTTCATATTAATAAATTTATAAAAGGAAATATCTAAAAGTAATAAATGATATTCTGGAGGATATTTAAAGATTTAACATTACCACAAATACAAAAGATTGCCTATTTTGAGACATTTGGCAATTTGCAGAAAAAGAAGACTTCATTAACAAATAATTAACCAAATAAAAGCAAAGCTTATTTCTTCAAGGAGAGTTAACAGCAACCAAAATTATCATTAAAAGTATCTTTTTCGTCATCCAAATTTATACCGAATTATTTCTATCCATTTTAATGAATAGCTTACATAAAACTGGAGTTTATTTATTTGTGGTAAGATAGTTTGCTGTCTGCATTTCAGTACGGAGCTAAGGGAGGTGAGGGTAAGCTAGAATGATTATAAATTGATAGAAGCAGTTTCGGTTAAGTTGATAAATGAGGAGTACGTAACCCGGGTAATAGGGAAGACGTCCTTCCTTCGAATCGACATATCGACATTTCGAATATTTATCCAATCACTTTTCCTTTTATACTTCTACTTCTACTTCTCCTTTTTCTTCTTTCTTTTCTTCCTTCTTAGTTTTGACTTTCTTTTCTTTATCACTGTCCTTATTGCTCACTGATGAAGATGATTTAGATTCAGAAGAAGATGGGCTTGAGCTTTTCGATGAAGATGAAGAAGGGCTTGATGAAGAAGAACTTAATATTAACTAAAGTACCTTTTTCTCTTGTTTCTGCTTCGTCTGTCTCTGTTGTCTCTGCTACGACTTCGAGAACGATTGACTGTTCCGAATCTTTTTTTTCCTGAGGGTTCAACAATTAGTCTGAATCCCTCTACTTTTTTATCATTCATTTATTTAACAGCAGTTTCAGCATCATAATAGTCTTCAAATTCCTGAATAATAGGATTGGTACGATGAATGCATAAGGTCCTTTGTATTGAATACAGATAATTTTGCCAAATTATCTGAACCAACTCTTGAGATCATCTTTGGTTGTGTTCTTTCCAAAACCCTTCACGTAAATTTCCGGATTTCTGACCCTTGTGGACATTATTAAAGTTGAAAATAATTAACTCTAATTTAAAGAGTCAGTGCATCATCACACATAGCTTTATAAATATATAAAAATAAATGAGCTCAAATGTTAGCAAGTGAAGCATAGAATCCAATAACTGTGGTAGGTGCTCCATTTATCATGGTCGTATATCCATTAATATTTATATATATTCAATAATATATGCTCGCTCGAATCACAAAAACTTTTGCAAGACAATTTTGCACGAGTCAGAAGATCCAAACCGCTCAGGCAACTTCTATTGTGGAACCAAACAAGACTAGTTAAGTACCAGTTTATCTCAAACCCTATGATAAATCCCGCTATGAAGTTCCCATGAACAAAATTAAACTCAACTCAGGTACAAACTGAACTACTCAGGATATGCTTTTCTTGAGATCGAACCTTTCCCTCGAGCAAAAATAATGAAGACTTGCTATCACATCATGGAGCAATTGACCATTGGCTTCCCAGAAAACAGCATTTATCGTATTTACAATGAGGAGCGAACCAAATACATAATGAAAGTAGTAGATGAAACCACTGACGTTGAAGAACTTTAGGACTTTTTTGGAGTGGAAACAATTGAACTGTTTATAGATAACCTAGCCGGTCATCTTGAAACCATCGGCGTTATGAGGCACTATAAAGTTTGGGAGAAGTAGAGTGATGATAGCGTTCAGGCTGACTACATGGACGACATCGTGCCTCCCCAGGCAGAAAAGAATCCTACTTATAAAAAATCAGAGAGATCAAAATCCTCCTTCGTTCAGGAGTGATTCTAAAAAAATATCATCCAGTATTTCTATAACTTTCTTGAACCTCCTTTTATTGTTAATTCTTCTATTCTACTCTTTTTAATTGTACGATTAATATTCCTCAGCCTTATTTTCATCTTTAAAACAAAAGAATTAATGGAACCATCACAAATATTCTATGCTTATAATTTTTCCTGCCTTTTTGAGGCTGATGAATGCTGAAGTTATTTTATTTGAATTTATGTGATAATTATTCAAATTTTGATGGAGAATATAAACCCCTTCGAACTATTCAAAGAGTAGCTAGATACAGATGACCTTGCCTCTCGCGTGAATACTATCCATAAGGTTTCTATTGTAGCCACCCTCATGCCTGTTGAGGCCATCAAGACGACGCTACTCCCTTACCTCGACAATCTATCCAAGAAGGAGGACGATTAAGTGGTTTTTGCCATCACTGAGGAGTATGCCACTCTCGCGTAGTTACTTATTTATTCAGCCCCATGCTTGGAAATCAGCACACACTTGTTCTTCCCTTACTATAAAATTTATGCGCTCATGACGAAACTGTAGTCCGGGAGCGAGCCGTCAACTCTATTACTAAATTGCTAGACCTCTACTCTGATAATGATATTAACAACTACATCATTCCATTGGTACACTTTCTGAGACTCAGATCATTAGGCTTGCATCGAACTAAACTAATTTTACAATGAGGGTCTCAGCGACTTTGCTCATGTGCAACGTGTATCCTCGGGCTGGTCCAAATAAAGAGAAGATCAGACAGTATACCATCATTTTATTTAGTAAATTTTCCGACATTTCCAATGAAGAGATGTTAATGTTGCAGCGAGTGACCGCGACTAAAATTTCTCATATGTGTCGAGTCTACTAAAAGTAGTATGTTCTTAGCGACCTCATTAGCATACTCAAGCATCGCTCAACAGATGAGCAGGATCAGATTCGTGTTTTGGCTACTTAAAGCTTTAAAGAAGTTTCCAAGATTCTAACCAGGGATGAAAATAAAACCTTTATAATGCCACTCATTATTCAAGCAGCAGAGGACAAATCTTGGAGAGTAAGACTTTGCCTGTCTAAAAATTTTACATAAATTGCTTCTAATTTTGGAAAAGAGGTTACTGATATGAGTCTCATCCAAACTTATGGCAATTTACTGAAAGATTCATAGGTAGATGTTAAAATAGAAGCTGTCAAATCTTTGAGTAATTTTATCAAAATTGTTTCCCTTTAAAAAGTTTCTTATTTATTGCCTCAGGTTACTGCTTTGGGAAAAGATCTTTTGGCTATTGTTAGAGGTATATTATGAATAATTTAGCAAATGTCGGCGGAATCATCAAAAATATGATACAGGCTATATCCAAAGATCAAGCCTATCAAAATGTGCAACCCCTAATCAAGGAATTGATGAAAGACGATAATCAAGAAGTTAGAAAGGGCGGCATTGAAGCAGCTGTCAAGTTTATAGAGGTGTTGGGAGCTTAGACTGTCAGTTCGCTGTATCCCAGTCTGAAAACATGTTCATAGGATAGCAAATGGAGAGTTCGATTGTAACTCACCAAAAATCTGATTGATTTGGCTGTCAAAGTTCAGGTAGACTCTATTCGATATAGAATTCTGATTTATTCTTAAAATATCTGGAGCCTCTTATTCTCAACTATCTAAAGGACAGAGTTTCAGCTATAAGATCTGCCGCTATTGAACGCATTCCTGAAATTACAAAGGCCTACGGTAACAATTGGACAACATCTTTCATTGCCAAGCTGAGTGAAATCATTAACAAAGATCCATGTTTTCACTTTAAAATTGCAGCAGTGTACTCTTTGAAGTAAATCTGCTTGTCGTCTAATGGTTAAGCATATTTGGATAAATCTCTTGCCCTAATAATAAATGCTTCAAACGAACCAGTGCCTAACATCAGGGAGGTGTGCGTAAAAGTGGAGAGGGACATTGCTCAGAAATGGCCGAAGTCTACGATTTGCGAGAATATCAAGAAACATATTTTGTCCCTAAGAGAGGACGCCGATCTAGAGGTACGAATCACAGTCAATGACATTCTAAGTCGGCTCTGATTGTTTGGTTAATGGACTCATCATTATTGCATTAAATTCTTAACTGTTAGTAATTACATTTGCTTCACTGACATATTTAGTAATCTAATATTTTTTTCAATTTATATTAAAAATCTGATTAAAAATGATTCAATAGAGTTTGAGGCGATGAGAATAAGACTCATCGTAATTTTAAGTATTGATTTGTCGATTATTTATTTAAACTGCTCATCTGTTTTTTATATACAAAAAGTTAACTATTTGTTTGCCAATCGTTTAACTGAATACAGTTCGATTGAATATTGTTAGATGTAAATCGAATGATATGGTTGATTTATTGATGGATAAAGGATCACCCGTTCTTGAGATATTCTGAGTTTTATAAAAAGGCAGCCAGATCATATTCTCCAATAAAGAGTTTATCAGCACAGTCTAAGAATTGCCGTATGTGTGGATTTTTACATCTATGGCTGAGTGTACAAAAGTATTCCTATTTTTACTATTTAAACACCAGCATCTCATATGTTAACTATATCTCCGTAAACATACGGTAGATTAGCAGCAGGAATCTTCTGATGTCGTAGACGAAAGCATTGGTCTGAGTCAAGGCGAGTTTACGTGGGGGGGAATATCTTTTTAGATGGCCGCACTCAAACTCATGTTGTGAGATGAGTCTAGAAGCACAGATTCGTAGCTGAGGCCGCTATAGGTTTCAAGATTGTTGTGCAATATAAGGATGGCATGTCCTATTTTACAAATTAACTATATTTTGTTACGATAGTTCGCCATCCACGGAGTGTGACAAACCTAACTCAATTTTTTATACTTCTTGTCAGATACTAATGTCAGCGCCCATCGATAGGGAGTTCTTTCTATCATTTCATATGCGTAGATCGGCTGCATATAGGGATTGGCAGTTAATTGCAGTCGGTTGGCATAGTATAGCTTTTTAGTCATTGCAAGATAGGTTCCCTCGTATTTTTAAATATTTACAAGACAACCTTCATATAATTTTCTTTGTTTGATGCTTTCCATTTGCTGGGCTGGTAATTTTAGAATGATTGATTCGCTCATCTAGAAAAGTTGCTCTTCAACTGGATTGGGGTGAATTGACAAACGATATTGCTCATCATTTTGTTCAGAAAAAGATCCTCTTAACGAGGAGACTGACATGGTGCGCTTATAAGATTGACCATGTGGCTGCTCTCTGCGATGTGAGAAGGTTGTGGAAGCACAGGACACTTCTGAATGGAGAATACGATTAGTAAATTTTTATATGTCATCTATTTTTTATTTTTCAGCAACGAGGAAGCAAAAATGAGAATTGATTTTGCGAAGTCGCTCCAGCTCTGGGGTAATAGAAGTAATATTGAACTTTTCTTGGAGTTTACGACAACAGTTCTAAAAAGTCTCGTAATGTAGGAAGATTATGTATGATTTGGGGAATTCTTTACGAGCTTCTTTTGAAATTCGGATGTAGAGATCCTTGTGTAGAGAAGTGTCAATGAGTTTTATTTCGTTGCTATTGATTACTTTTATCAACTCATCCCTCGCTTTCAGCAGCTCATCAGGATGACCTTCGTTCCCTTGAAACCTTATCTACACTCCCGCGTTATTTTTGAAGAATTTAATCTCACTTTGGCTGAGGTAGCTGCTTTCTTCGATCTTTTGGAACAAATGTTGACTGTGAAGCCATACCATCTGCACTGGGTTGAGTTACACAGTTACCTTTCTTAACTTCTTGTCAGACATAGGCCTTATTATTATTTAATATTCAATTTTAATCAAATCAGGGCATATTGATGTGAATCTTAAATATGATCATTGATTGAATCTTTTACGTGGTGCATCGCCCTCTTCCTACTGTGGACGTCTTCTAATCATCTCTGTTCTCTGCCCATAACCTTGATTGCCGCTGCCCTGAAGCTTTTCTCCAGCAGGCTTGCGAGTTTATTTAAGTCCTTAGTTGCTTTCTAAATATTGCAAACGTTTTTCAATGTATTCTTTGGATTGCTGGCCAATTTAAGCATTTTATGATTATCCTAAATATTTTAAAAATATACCTAAAGCATCGCATCTCACACAAAGAGAGCATTTGGCAGCCAGAGCTCTTGAAATTTTTCCCTTCAGTTTGGAAGGAGCCGCATTCACTAATCCTGCTTGATAAATTATACCATATTTGGGAGTGTTGTGCTTTGTTTTGATAGCTTTAAAAAGAGCCTTTTCAGCTCCCAAAATTTGAACTGTTGAGGCTGCACATTTAGCCAAGTTTACCAAACTACCAGCATGGCAAATGAGTCGAGCACCAACAATTTCTCCGACTACAGTTGTGAGATTTGGAGCTAAGGCTTGCATGCGATTCTTGAGATATTCTGAAAGACTAGCTCTATAGTCAATGAGTTATAGGATTTGGTCGCAAAGAGAGTGAATATACTTTTCATCAGTGTCACTGATTTATGTTCCCATAGAAATTTCAGCTGCATCCTTGACATCTTTTTCAATATCTTCAGGTAAGATGCCAGAAAGGTCAGTGTTGATGGCTTTTTCCCTCATACCCACAGCTTTGACAACTTTGGTATAGATGAGATTGTCTGAAACAACCTTAGCTAGCTCTGGAAAATGCCAGCCATACCATTCTTTGAGTCTCATGATGTAATTGTTGATCTCCTTATCAAGTTCATCGAGGAGAGAAACTGCTTGAATAATCATGATATCCACCTTTTCTGCAGAGAATTTAAGTTTGTATCGAGATAAACCATGGGCAACTCCCAGTGTCATCATCTTATAGTCTTACTCGCTTTCAACTGCATCAATAAATCATTACGATTAAGCAGGCCTCCAATATTAAACCTGATGACTCTCATCAATTCTTCAATCTGTTCATTTTGTTTGCATTCCAAACCTAATTATTCAGTCAGAGCTTTCCCTAATCGTTTGTCAGCAACAGCAATAGTTTATTGAATTTCCTTTTCTATAACGTTGCGAGACAAAAATTTGGATAGGGATTTGGGCACCTTGCCTTTCATGAGTTTGGAAATGCATTTGAATGCATCAGCGGTACTCTTAAATTTGTAAAAATCTTCGAGGGTTAGCCTAAATAAATATAATCTTACACTTTACGGAGGCTATCAACGTCTCCTAAGTACTTTTGAAGGTTTTCCACTTTTTCTAGCTTCTTTGGCTTATCACAGCGGAAGAGGGCATAGCCAGCGGCGGTCTCGAACAAGATCAACATTCCAATTATATACTAATAAATCAATATTATTAAAATAAAGAATGTGACAAAAATTTGCCTTTTACAATTCCAGGTGCAAAAATTAAAAATATTCTTCTGAATTCTCAATGAAATTTTCTGTTAAATTATATTTTCTTTTCTTTTAAAGTTACATAATTTGTTTATAAATGTCAGACGTAAAAGCACCCGAAAAGGAATAGAAAAAAGTATATACTTATCAGGATTTGGTTAAATTCTCAAATACTGAAATATACTCAGGCTTCGGGGAGATGAGAGAAAGCAAAAAACCCTCAGCTCCTCATTTTTCTTTTGGAACTGCAACAAGAGATGCAGAGCCTAAAAAGTTTGTATCCAAAGAAATGGCCATTGTAGATTGCTACGGAAAACAAACTCCGAAGGGGCCTAACTACGAAGTCACTGATAAGTTCAATTATCATAAAGGACCAGAATGGAAAATTGGCACAAATCCCAGGAACACTCTTGACACAAAGGCCAAGTACGAGCATTATTTCAGACAAGATATAGATGTAAACGATTTTTTACTCAGCTCGATATAAATTAAGCAGATAAAGTTAGAAGAAATCAAATTGGAAATACGCGTTTTGGAGGAGACTCCAGGGTAAAACTCATTTTAAGCAGTTTCCTCCTTAGGAAAAAAAGTACAAGATGACTCCTGGACCCGAATATGTGCCAGGCCTAAAACCAGAAATACCTAATCAGCCTCAATACAGTCTCTATGCGAGAAGAGCTGTCAAAGGCTTTGATCCTCTTATATTACTGAACTCTACATCCGAGATAGTAGGTCCAGGATCATATCATCCGGAAAAAAGTGCTTATACAAGCGTCAATCAAAATAAACCAAATTGGTCAATTCCTAAAGGTCCAAGGGATCCAAGTCATCTCAACAAAGTGCAGCTCAATCAGACATATGACACTACTTCTTCAGTGGGTCTACAAGCACGATCTGATAAACCATCAAAGCCTCTTTTTAGCATAGGAAAGCAGCAAAGAGAAACAAAAGCAGGCATTTTTAAATCTCATATGGAGTATAAGCCAGTACCCGTGCGGATAGATCACCCAAAATTTTGATGATTTGTGAACTTGAATTCTTAAGCATTTGCGAGATAAAATCATTTTACTATTGCATGATTTGACCAGTATTTTACACTTTCCAAATATTTTTATCTACTTAAAGGTACTCCTGAGCCTCCTTCTTATTTTCCCAAAGCATTTCTCATAACAGTAATCGGATCCATCGGAGTTTCATAAACAACATCTGAGGGTTTGATTGAAACAATTCCAAAATCATAGTTGACGTTTTAGTTGGGATCGGTCGTTTTCATTGCCTCATTTTATTTGAGAACTTGCGCTTTAGAATATAGAATTAAATCCAAATATTTGCATGGTTTAACTTCCACAGTTTATTTAGGAAAATATCTCCTCAAGACTGGAAGTTATTTTTCATTACGGGCTTAATATGTAGTTTTGAGAAGATTCTCATTTTGAAGAGTAATTTCGAGGGTAGAAGTTAATACATTGGCAAAGTTGTCAATGAAAATATGCTTACAAAAAGGAGCGTATCCATCAATCAATTCTGCTTTTTGATAGTACTCATTCGCTTTGCTTTAGAATTACTTGATATCATAGTCAATATAGCTGCTGGTATTTTTAACAAACTGACGCATACAAAAAGGATCTTTGTAATATTAATTTTACCTATGACTATTTTGTTAAATGTTTTCATGAGTTGTATCTTTGAGATTTTAATATATATTTTCAAAGATAATGAATATTAATTAACTTTATGTTTGAGTAGTTTATAATTCTTATTGAGAAAATGATAAGCATAAATCTTATCACTTATATGGAAAGAATATTTATGAATTTGCATTATTTCTGGCCATAAATATATTAACAATATAACTTTATATGTTTTTTAAAAAT
>Ga0302186_10000099_pt1 | contig 77989 bp, 78 predicted proteins | sample II_Bog_E1_2_FD_198782 | JGI IMG/M metagenome (GOLD analysis project Ga0302186, IMG submission 198782) | Peat permafrost microbial communities from Stordalen Mire near Abisko, Sweden - II_Bog_E1_1 | ecosystem: Environmental > Terrestrial > Soil > Wetlands > Peat | place: Sweden: Abisko...
ATGAGAATATAGGACAATCATTTGATAATTTTCTTGCTTCACTTATATCTTCTGAAAAATTTTTGAGTCCCATATGATCTTTAAATTTCGCAAATATTTGTACAGAGGGCCATTTTTTTATTGTAATTCGCATCATAAGAAAAATTTTAGTTTTTATGCTCTGCAAATAATCCTCCCATGTCAATTAGTTTTGATATTGGGCTTTGTTTTTTTGTTTATTTCCACTAAATAAATTAGACATTACGTTTGGAGATATGAGAGTGTTCACTTAGTGGCTCACTATATTGAATCCAGCCTTTGATGCATTGATCAATGAAACTTTCTTTTACTTGTTAGATTAGAGTAATTTTGAATTTTACATATTGCATATGTTGGGATGAGTTTCACAATAATGAAGATCATGATTGAGAGTATTGTAGCCCTTATCGGCATATGAATATTGGTATCGCTTTGAATCTTTGGCAGTTCCTAGTTTGTTAGGATGGAGGGAAGGAAGATGAGGGGATGCTGATTGATAGTTATTTTATTTAAGTAGCCTGATGACGTCAAGTGAAGCAAACCGTTTATTATTGGAATTATGCTTATATTGTTGCTTAAGTTCTCCAGTTATGATGTTGTAAGTATTTTATACTTTCATCTTCTATTTATATATTATAAGTAGAAGAATATTGAGCAAAATTATTATTGATAGCAAAAACTCCGTATGAAGACTCTGCTAAAAATATTACAGTTATCATATTCGAAAAAAGGGATAAAATATAACGACATTAAGCATTAAATATTTAAACGAAGTGCAAATATATTTATTTTTGTTATTGTCAAGTAAAAAAATATTTATCTTGTTTTTTTCTTTCATTTTTATAGTAATTAAATAAGGACGAATAATTATTTGTTTTTAGAATATAAACTGCTCCTCCAAAATTAAAAAAGTAATAATATCCATCAATACAGCATTAATATCATAAATATCATAAATATTATTATATTTTGTTTCATTATAACAAATCAATTAACATCCTGATTTTGATGTTTTAATTATTAATTATTGGAAATCATGCATCCAGATAAAATTAATTACTATCGCGTGTAAATCAAATTGATCGAAATATAATTTTTCAACCTCAAAGGAGATGAAAGTAGTCGCTTTATGGTTACCCTTTACCACCAATTAAATAACTTTGAAACATCGTCTTTTTCATTAATTAACAACAAGTTAGATTTAACTGGAATTCACCCCATTATTATATAGCATCCAGTACAGGCAGTTAAACGAAAATGCTATAATCCTTTTATTAAAATATCTGTCTTGGGATACGAATCTAGGAGAAATTATTAGACAGTTATCGATTAAAACGTATTACTCTCAGTGAATGAACAGGATCAAAAATATGAAGGAAAAAGAAAGCGCAAAATGAGACATTTGTTATCTTTCCCCTTGTTTGGATAGCAAAGAATACAAAATGCAGAAATAAAAATTAACATTTTTATTATCGGTAAAAACTTACTCGAATCGAGCAAGCTTTCTATAATTCAGTAATTCAAAACCAAAAGAAAAAATGATAGAAAAATTGTGTTTTCAAAAATAGAAGAAGATTATTTTTGTCCTTGTGTATCTCAGCCCATTAAAGTCAAGATCGATAGTGATGATTCCGACAAATAATAAGAAATTAAAAACGATAACTTTAAAAATGATAGAATGTAAAGCCACTTTGAAGACAAAATTTAAATAACAGATCATTTTTCATTATTTAAAGAGGAAGAGATTAGTGCCATTGAATTAAGAGATAGTAATGAAGGGAAATTAATGACAGAGCAGTAATTAGGAGAAATTTAGAGTTTATAACAACCTATTGTTCATGCTTTCGTAAATAAAGAATAGTAAAATAGTTAGATTGAAATGATCAACGAAGTTCCCGATGATTACAGGCATTTATTTCAAAAAATTAGTTAGATTAATAAAAAGTACGCTCCCCTATAAAGGATATCCTCTCAATAATAATTATCATAGTGTACAAGCTTATCTAATAATCTTTACCACTCGGAAAACAACAGTATAATGGAATCAAACATATCTGATAGCATTTAGATTAATAAGCATCTTATCTAATCTTAGGAACTACTGAAAGAACTTAATTTATATAAATTCGCACTCACTCTGCAATAATAGCAGGAAAACTTAAGTGATAAGGCTGTCATAAGCAATTAAGTTGAGCAATGATTGTAATTAGATTTACTTGCCAATAAATATAATTTTTTTAATGAAATGATGGATTGCAAATATAATCATGAGAAAAACTTATGAAAACCTTCAAATTCCTTTTTTAAAGCTATTCCCACTTATTACATTTGTTTCTTTCTCAGCACTTATAAATCTTCCTCAGTTATCTGTCTGTTATTTATAATTTGATCTTCAAGACCTTTCCAATCAACTTTTTCAAGTGATTTTAGGTTCTTCTTATCAGTTATTGTGTTTTCCAGAAATACCTTGACAGATTATAAATTTTTGTGAATTTTTGGATTGATTTTCTAATCAAAGGAAAGATGCTGACTCGTTAATTGCTTTCTTTTGAACTCAATGAATGCATCCACAAACATTGAAAAAGTACATAAAACTAAAGCTCCTCTAAATGATTTTACTACATTTTTTTCAAATAAATAGAAAAGAGGAAGGACAGCACCAAAGGCAAATATATTATTGATGAAGGAATATGATAGAAATTTTCTTAATTTAGGCTTGTCTTTTGTTAAACTATAGCCTAGTCCAAAAAAGAATTCCTTCAAATCTTTATATGATGTTGAGTACAGAAAAAAGGCAGAGATAGTATGAAATATTTTCCAAATTGTGTACCAAAAATTTTCATCCTTGCCCATGGTTCATAGCTAATCTAACTTCCTGTTCTTTGAAGGAAATAACTTTGTAACCCGAATCCATTGAAAGCAAATCCTTAATATCTTAATTGTTACCATATGTAAGTGCGACTTGAAAGAAACTATACTAAAGAGTTCCCTTGATCAATCTAGTAAACCCAGACGGCCTGAAATTGAACAATATATTTGTATCATCTGGTACGAATCTGTTGTTTTAATAGATATATTTTACCATTGATTTTAATATAATTTAGATATGAGGTCATCGGTGATTGCAGCACTCATTGTGGGACTTGGAGTGATTTCCATGATTAGCATTCAGATTCTCAGAGGTGGCAATTAAGAAAATATTGGAGGTCTTCCTGCTAATTTAGTGGCTGGGGAAGTCCACTATAGTAGGATACCAGTTGAATACTGGTAGCATCGCATCCAAATGATAAAAAGCATGGGCTTCAATAGTTTAAGTGTTTATATTATGTGGAACTACCATTAAATTGAAAAGGGCAAGTTTGACTATCAAACCGGTAACAAAAATCTCCCCCTCTTCTTGGAGTTAGCCAAAAAATATAACATGTATGTTCTCATCAGACCCGGACCCTATGTGTGTGCTGAATGGGATTTTGGAGGATTTCCTGCCAGGCTGTTAAATGTTAATGGAATTAAATTAAGAGCAAACAATCAGGTATATCTGAATGAGGTGGAAGTTTATTTTAAATCTTTGGTGCCTATTTTGAATCCTTATCTTGTCAAGAATGGAGGCACTATCGTCTTACTGCAAATATAAAATGAATATGGTTTCTATGGCAACGATAAAACTTATATTGAAGCCTTACGACTCATGTGGGCCAACCTTGGAATTGAAAGTGAGCAATATTATGTTGATACTGTGGTTAATTTGTAAAAATGCCATTGGAGCGGGGCAAATATCGGAATTAATGATGGTACAACAGAAAACCAATATTTATTTGCTAGAACCTTTTAAAAGAAAGGAATTATTTTTGGAGGAGAGATATACAGTGGTTGGCTCACCCATTGGGGCTAATCTTTTCAAGGCAAAAACATGACTAAATATTTACAAGAATTTTAATTTTTGTTTTCCAAAAATCATTCTTTTTCGATGTATATGGTACATGGAGGCAGCAATTTTGGACTCACTGCTGGCGCTAATGCCTACACGAGCAAGTTTGACTATAGAGGTCATATTACTTCATATGACTATGATGCCCCTATTGATGAGCAAGGATCACCAAATGCTAAGTTTACAAATTTCAGAGATTTAGCTAAAAAATATGTGGACTGGGAAATTCCCAATCCCCCAGCCTCTATCCCTGTAATCCAAATTTCAGCAATAAAACCAGTAAAACTAGCCTCTTTATTTTCTAATTTACCTACACCATCTTATACCAAATCTTCTTTTCCATTTTTATTTGAAAGCAACGAATTAATGATGTACAATCAAGGTTTTGTTCTTTACTAAACTTCAATATCTAAGGATGTTCATTTCTTCAGAACAGTTGTTAGGGATTTCGCAGTAGTATTCCTTGATGGTAATTTTATCGGAAGTTTGGACAGATCCAACACTACTGACCATAATCTTACAGTCAACTGCACGAATAGTAATTGCAAATTATCAATTTTGGTTGAAGCTATGGGCCACATCAACTTCGATCATCAAATGTAGACAGACAAAAAAGGCCTCTATTCTTTCAACGACACAAGAACAACTACTTTTCAATGGGATATCTATAAATTGAATATTGATTAAAGTATACTGCAATGGAGAAAAAATAGTGATGCTCGCTCGTTCCCAGCTCTTTCTTCAGCAACTTTTAATGTTGATAGTGTCGGAGATACTTTTATAAATCTGAGCAAATATAAGAAGGGGTATGTTTGGATTAATGGACATAACCTAGGAAGATATTGGAATATCGGTCCTTCACAAAAACTCTTTTGCCCTGGAGTTTGGCTCAAGAAAGGACAAAACGAAATACATATTTTAGAATTGCTAACTGATCAAATCTCGGAAGTAACTGGAGATAAAACTCTTAAATGATCTTAATCCACAATAAATCACGCTTATCATGACTTTATTAGCAATTTTAATTAAGATATTCATGATATCATACTGACTTGAAGCAAACTAATAACATTATAAGAATTATTTATTGATCTGTTGTATTGTAGAGAACAATAAAATAACGCCATTGTTGAATAATGACAATATTTAATATAATTTGTAAATTTCAGATTTTATACTTAGGTCATTTAAGTCATTTTAGTCAACCAAATACATAAGGATAGGATTTCATATCTAATAATTGCTTATTTCTTATGTTTTAAATCAAATTTCAGTTCTACTAAGTTCTATACATATCAATGCATAATTTTAATACATTTTAAAGAGGTTACTTGCTTTGCTAAGCTTTATTGTAATTATAATAAATTTAAAATCATGTGGGCCCAGTTGATATATATCATGACTCTTTCGTTCTTATTCACTCCAGTTTTTAACTACAAGTAATTTTTTATGACAAAGGCATCTATTTCTAAAATGCCATTGAGTAAATGTACTGACTGGGATCGAAAAATAAATCATCAACAATATAATGAAGCCTGCTATTAAAAGGATATCAGCTATCGAACTGATCTATACATTGATAGCACTCTTTATTTTGTATCCATGGATCTCACGACTCCTGTTTCTTGGTTGAAATCACCAGATTGTAAATCAAACCCTTCAGTTGATTGTTCAATAATTCGAGATGGAGACAAATAAACCCGATAAAAATAATACTAGGACGTTCGGATGAGATTTAAACTATTTTCTGATAGTGAAAAGCGCCCGAACAATGCTGAAATAGCTGGTTCAACTGACAAAATATAAGGATATATTTAAAATGTATCAATTGCATAGTTTTATGCCAAGGACTCTAAAGCCATGAGATAGTTTTTCAAGATAATACAGATCAGTTTGTTTCTCTCTTCTGAAAAAGAAAGCATTAAACTAACAAATATTAGCTTCGTCACTGCTTAAAAATTGACTCCTTAGATCAATAAATTAGCTGATGGGGCTATCTCTCTTAAACCAGACAAAAATCTGGCAAATATATTTTTGTTAAAGCTCATCAACCCTCTTTAGACTGAAAAAATGGTTGCAACTATTTATTTAAATCCTAAAAGGAAAATTGGGGTGGTTTCAATTGGTGAAATATCTTTAAAATATTCAAAGTCAAGGCCAAGCCAAATCGATTGGGTTAATATGAAGTAAAACGATAAATATGGTTATACAAGCATTCTAAGTCAAGTTCAATTTAATTCATCTCCCGAAAAAGATAGTAATTCTATGACTGTTAATAATTTGGCAAAGAATGTCATCGTTACAACAAGTTCATCTCTGTTTTTTTTACCAAGAGATATCCTGTAATTTTTAGTCAACACTCTAAAATAAACATCTAATGCTGATTGTACCTATTCTTTATCAAAAAATATGAAATGTTCTTGGAACACTGAAGAAGACAAAAGGAAAATTATAAACAAGAGTATCTATTTTGTGTTTAATAAAATTTCTTCTCTTAAAATTCCATTGGTAAGTTTGATTAGCATCGCGAAGAGCAACAATATTTAATTTGGGATTAGATAATCTGCTTCTGAAGACGATGTGATACTAGGTTAACCTCTTTTTGAAGAGTATTTAATATTTTTGGATTACACAAATCATAAGTTGGGATTTACCCCAGTATTCGTGCACTATTCTTAAAAATATTCAACTCTGATGATTTATTTCATCAGATTTATCCTTCTGCTCAATATTGGATGTAAACATATGATTATTTTAGTAATTATAGTCTACGTTTGTTTTAAACCTTTAAATAAAATGGTCAGCAAGCTTAAAAAAAGATTTTACAACATAAAGTCTTTCAATAATAATAAAACTTCTAATACATTTGATGAGCTCCCGTAAATTTAGCCGAACCTTTGATTAATTGATCTTTTTCAGTTTTAATACTCATTTTACTATGAAATATTCAATAAATAATTTAGTCGAAAAGGATTTCACAAATTCATTTATACTTAAAACTATAGAAATTATAAAATATGATTATTCTATCATGCGTGATTGTTTTTACGTTTTAATTTCATGAATGAGTTATATTACTATTTGGTCATTTTTATGGTGAAAACTAACTCCGACAAATCTTTAAATGATTTTTTTATTTAGAAAGGACTTTTTTACAGTTGTTATGTTCTTTCCTTTTGTTCTTTCTATAATTACTGCACTTCCTGTGATTTTTTATAGTACACACTTTTATTTACTAATCCCTGCTCTAACTTTCGTGAACTCCCTTTTTTAATTTCGTACTGTGACTGATTGTTTTTATCCATAATTTAGTTTTTAATCTTTTACTAAGTCTTGATCCATTCACTTAATTTGATCTTTTCATTTGTCGTTTAATTTTTATTCTAAATCGCTTTTTTCATTTTTTTCTCAGTCGTATTACGGGTATCATTTTTGAAGGAATTACTATATTTGACTTCTTGTTGCTTTCCAATGGTATTTTTTATTGATGCGGATGCATTACTTTTTCGTTGTGATGATATTGGACTCGTTGATTTTTTAATTCTTGAATAGGTTGTTATTTCTTCTTGCTTAGGAGTGTTTAGGATAGTTTTGTTATCAATTAGATCGCTTTCTTCCTCGTTAATTTTTTAGAATTCGTGGTGACTAGAAGCCATTTTCATAAGTAATGCTTGCGAAGCATAAATATATTTTATTCTAGGATCCATCCCCTTCTTCTAATAAAAATGATCAATATCCTTGAGTCTTTGATCGATCTACATTAATAAAGAGAAACTTGTGTCTTTAATTATTAAAGTTTTGGTACTGCGAGAATATCTCCTTCCATGATTTAATCCTTTATTTTGAGGAAGATACTCAACACTTGTCTTGTTTGCTTATCAATGAGAGGAATAATGTTTAATCTAAGGGGAAGCCATTTTATCTCTTGCATTGTTTGAATATTATAACAAACATCTTGTTTTATTATTTCTAATCCAACTGAATAATTTACTTCAAGCTTAATCATAATCAAAGTCGATCATAAAAGAAGTTGACATAATTAAATTTGATTCCAGGAATTATTAGTCTTTATTTGCCAACTTATAGAACCGATATTATTATATCTATTCGAATATCTTTTCTTTTTGTGTTAAATATCAATACAAATGTGTTTTATATAGAATATTAAACTTTTCATTTCCCACCTTGATTTTAGTTAGCTTTTATCGCGAAAGTTATTAAAAAGATGATGATTTATTGTTTTCTATTTTTATTAAATGAATTAAGCAATTGAAAAGACACTTAAAGACAACTCACAGTGATTTGTAATTATTATTTTTTGTATTCAAACCTATAAATATTTTTTCATCTGTTGAAAATGTTCGGAATTTATCATAAATATTTCCTAATTCTATTTTTAAGAAGAAAACTATGATAAACAAGAAGACAACGCGCTATAATTCCCGATCTTCTTATAGCACTGCTAACCTTGCTCACTCAAACCTTAGCTTCCGAACAGTCCTCAAACGTCGAAACGATACTATAGCTGCTTCACAGCTGTATGAAATTAGTCCAGCACATCAATGCAGATCAAACAGTAAGCTCTCACAACACTCTCAAATTTCTTAGCGGTCGATTCATAAAGAATCTTTACTTCTTCCCAGGGAAGATATTAAGAAATATGTTCGCCAAATGCTGACAAAGAAGGAAGAAGGTGGAACAAGTCGTCGTGAATCCATTAAAAAACCTCTTGCTCCGATCGAGGACGACAAACTTTCAAGAAAATCAAATCATTCAAGGACTTCACGTACTTCTAATTATGAGATGAAATCTAATTAAAGCAAGAGATAGTGGAGCATGGAGTAACTTGAAAGGAAGATTTAAGAATTTCTCTTCATCAATTTTGAGAGGTATAGGCAAGTCAAGGGAGTAGTTGGACTCAAGAAATGGAAGGAGATACATAAGACCAGTCAAGAAAGGTAAATTGAAGATATTATGGAATATCTTAAGCGCATGAGAGCTACCACTTAAGATGGTGACTCCCTTGAGGATCTTGATCGAAAAATAGAACTACTGGAACGAATCATTGCAGGCTAGGCAACTGAAGCTGAAGTGTTAAGAAATCAATACCTCGCTTGGAAGAACCAACGCAGTAATACTACTTCCTTCAAGAACAAACAGTTGCTCAGTACGGCAGACAAATTTAATCCTATAGAGAGTCGAAGACTGCAGGCTGGCAAGGAGAAGTTGAGTCAAGAGAGAATAAACAAAGATCCAGTCGTTAATTTTATTTCAAGCAGTAAATATATATTGACTTAGGCAAGTTAACCCATTCAAAGCCTGGAAGATAGTTTTACCTGCCACCTCGGTAGGTCGATAATTCCTATGCTCCAAACAGACAGCCCTTGGTAAGATCGTCTTACTCCTCGCAATTCTTTAATTATGGGTATTTTCCGACTTACAAATACAAAGCAGATGATGATCGTGGTATACCTGAAACTTCTTTGGCAGTGAAAGCCAGCAACTACCAGCAGTAATACAAGGATAAGTACAATATGGCGAAGAATGTGGACTTTAGGGAGCTCGATTGTTTTCGGGACAAGTTCAAGTACTTTTTGCCCTATGCAGAAATACCAACATATCCTTCATGAATAGCTGCAAAAAATAGTATATAAAGGGAGGAATGGAGCACAAGCACAAGAATAGAGCAACTTGGGCCAATCTGAAGGAAAACATTGATGGATTACAGAATAAAGGTAAGGGAAGTATGCTCCAGATGAGTCAATCCGTTACGAACTTCTATAGAACAGAGCAAAAAAGGGAATTTGCATGGCATAGATAAAGTACTCACGAGGCTGAACCCATTCAGTCTGTCATTAAGAATAAAAAGCTATAACGTTTAAAAGAATCATACATCGCACGAGTAGTAAAGAACTCTTCCTGCAAATTGGAGTGATTATCATTAATAACTGAAACAGAAGTTTCAATAATATGATTTATGCTAAATGAAAGTAGATATGATCAATTCTGATAGGAGTAAGCCATTATCTTTGTTAAATCATGGTAGTTAAACTATATTCCTTCCTTCAAATTGTTTTCTTCAAGAAACTATTGGAATTTTTCAGCTTCAACCTCACTCAAAGCCTATCCGAAATCCATCAAGAATTTCTTCGCTTATTTTACGGACATTTTATATGTCTTTTCGCCATCTGACAGAGATCCTGTCTAGCTCTGGATACCTTCGAATGCTTCCATAAGCTAATCCTCAATATTTTGCTCCTTTGGTCTTTTCAATAAAAATCCAACAATGTTGGCAAAGCTGATGACTCCTTAATTATTAGGATCTAAAACATTTTTCATCTATCTTAGTTCTGCTTCTGTGGGGCAATGACCCAATCCGCGAACAAAAATAGGGAACTGGGAGGTCGGTATAGTTCCATTATCCTCTTTGTCAAAGATTGAAAAGAGTTATTGATAGTAAATAAGATCTTATCTTGAGAGACTTTATAGTGTTGGCTGTTCAGTCATTGTATGCAATTTAAAATTTATAGAATTGTTACAAATTTATAATATTATACGGGTATATGGCACAAACAATCAATGCTGCGGGTCATTTGTTGGCAACAGTTCAGCTCCTTGTTCTTTTTCATCTTCTTTTGGCTGATTTATTTTTTTCTCATAAATTTGCTTTTACTTCTAACGAATTTCTTCAGGTTCAAGCTCTTCTTTCAGCATTTCTTCATGAGGAACAGGCTCGATTTACAAATCAGTTTCAGTTGTATCCGGCATGGGAGCCTGATTACTTGAGGCGATTGGCATAGCAACCTATGCTTGTCCTTGTTTTTCCTCCATCAGTTCCGAGAAAAATTCATATGTAACTATTAAAAAGACTAGTACTAGTCCTGCTAATTGAAATCCATTTGTTTCGTGGTGGTAGTAAAAGATACTGAGGCCCACGGTAAATATTTTACGGGTCGTTATCACAAAAGGTGCGAAGTGCTGTTTGAACTGCTTTATCATGCGGTAGACAAACATCTGTCCGAAGGTAGAGAGCACGCCCATTGCCAGCATGTGTACTACAAATAGTCGATGCTCAGCAATAAACAGTGCAATATCCCATATTTACAGCAGAGCACAGGAGTACATAATAGCAACAATGGCTACCCATTTGTTGATTGCGGTCATCATTTCCATAGGTTGTGGCTTGTAAACGGATTTGATTTCTGCCTGGAAGTCTGGTAAAAAGCCATCAGCTAGTAGTGATACGAGTAATAAGATAATACCTACTACTTAAGTTTTCTTTTCATCTTTTTTGGCAGATTAAGGGTCATAATACTTAAACATGATAATACCGGCTGTAACCAATACTCCTACAATTATCTTTTTTGTGCCAAGTTGTAATTTTTTATCTTTGACCCGTGAGCACAGTACACCCACCAGTATAACTGAAAGGATGTTGCAACTTTTAAACATCATCACCACTGGGAAATTTGTCAAATATATGGCATAAGTATAAGTTAATGTTGAAATGGCCACTGTCACTGCGCAAAGTGCAGCTTTACCACCAGGAATGTCGGTGCGATCTTATTTTTTGATTTGAAAACTATTCACGATTTAGCCAATCATCCAAGTAATACTGCATGGAAAGATCAAGAATCCTGAAGGCCAAGTAAACACATCTTATGTACCAGTGGAAGAATTTAAATACTTGGACTTTAGCATAGATTCGTGGATGACTCCTGTAGCTAAGTAGGTCATATAAATGCCTAGTACTCCCGTCACTAGTTGGTAGCAGCGTGTGGGGTCTACTAATTAGCCAAGCTTCATTCGCTAAGTTGATAATTTAAATATCAAAAAGAAAAAAGATTTATCCATTAAACAGATCAAAGATTACTGAATACAAATTATATCAATTTGCAATTGTGAGCTTACTTGATGAAAAATGAAAAAAATCATTTAATTTAATTCTTTATAAAGAGCAATCACAAATCATACGAGGAAGGGGAAAATTGCTTTTCGTTATTGGGGATAATTGATTATGTTTATTTTATTCCACTTGCTACGCACCACTGCTGCTGGAGTTAAAATATTTATTGTTGAAAATACAAATAACCAAGCGTAAATATGCCCTGAAACAATACTATATCCAATCCATTCAATGATTTCTCCCAGATAATTGGGATTAGCTATCCATTTGAATAAAAACTAATCGATACGCACATACTTCTTTGATCCTGAATTGCAAATATCATACCCTATTGTTTAAGTTTCTCCTTAGCTTTTTGGAGAATTGAATCAGAATAAATATTGACTATAAAACCAATAGAAAATATGATAATTCCTAAGCACTGCCTTATAAAAGATATTTGTTGTTGTTATTGATTTGCTATACATTGTAGATATCCGTTAGCAGTTGTAAATAAAAAGGCTGACAGTATAATTTCGAGTGGTATTGAGGTACTTGATTTCATGCGAAGTGGATATACTATATCTCTGTTTAAATAATGCATTATGAAAAGAGCAAAAGCTAGTGATAAGCCATCCCCTTTAATTAATAAAAAATAAGCCGCCCATATCAGATTGGGCACTTCGAACAAAAACCATCCAATTTTTGGATTTATGTATATACTAGCCAAGGAATGTTTGAGCCGCCCATAATTGAGTTTGATTTTAGTGAGCACCAGCCAACCTAACAACGAATAAATGATGACTATGATCACGCATAGTTGCTACAAAGAATATATCTACATTGCCCGAGATAATAAATTAATAATATTATAAATTGTATAAAGAGGATATTTATTTGAATCATATCTTTTCCTTCTTTTGCAATAGATTACTGTCAAGTTGTTATGAGTTGGAAGATACTTACATTTTACCTTCCTTTTTGCTGGTTTTCATAAATGTATAGGGAGCCACAAAAACAGAAGTCACTTTGTCAGGTCCTTAGATGTTTTCATTTATTAATTCGTTTAGATAAATATATTATGATTAAGAAATATCTATTTCACTCGATATTTTGCTTTAATTTATTTTGTTGGAGTAGAGACGATTATTTTCTAATAAAGAAATTACACTTTTTAGAGAACATTTGCTATCATCAGTGACATCACTACTAAATTACTTTTTAATCGGAAGTGGCTAAATAACGATTTTTTCATCAACAGATGTACTTTCTTTCTGAGATAATTTTGTTTATGTTTTCAATTGATGAACTGCCTTTAACAAAGACTTTATAACTGAGTCGTATCCATCCCTATTAATTTTCAATGTATCTATGTTACTCAATAGATCTTAAAATAAATTCATAAATTATGCAATAAAATCCTATTCATCTAATTGAAGAGAATAAATTCTCTTTAGTTCAGCTCTCAACAAATCATGTGATTATTAATTTGATCCTCTGGTGGAATGTGAAGAAAATTTATGTTTAAATATTGATAGCAGCGCAGTTTCAGAGTTAATTGCTGATTTTTGTATATCCGGAGTGATGCATGAATAATATTTTATATGTTAATCTGCAGGAATTTTATTCTAAGAGATCTTGAAATTTGCAGACTTAGGTTAATTTTTATTTTTATTTATCTTTATACTTTAATTTATACAGCTATACCAGTCATCGCACAATTTGACACTGGCAAATTGAAGCTTCCACTCTTACTTTTCTGCTTTGAATTTAATCCACAAGCTGTCTTAATTTTTCACCATTTCTTTTATGCATAAAACATCTGCTGAGTCCAGTTAATATGATTTTGGCACCTCTTTGAGATCATTTTGCATATTTTAACAAATTTTATTCTTGTATCCAATTTTATACTCAAAGTTTGGGCATTCAATAAGGCAGAAAAGAATTGTTTATGTATACAAACTCCAATAATATTTTCGATCACAGATACTAGCAAAGCAGTTCTCATAAATTTGGCCTTAGACATGATTCCTTAATTGTTTTTTTGTATTCTGCAGTTTTATATAGTATGGTGAGCATTTTTCGTTTGATGAAGTGAATTCAGACTTCATAAGATACAGCAATTAAATTATTTTTTGTCAAATTAAATGTAGTGGGATAAATTACTCAATAGATACATTATTCTTAACAATTGAAATAAAAAATACTGCTTATCTTTTATGTATGCACATGATATGGAGAAGAAATTTATGGTATACAGTCATTAAGATAAAAGATAAATTTATTGAGAAAGTTCTTTCTCTTTACTTATATAACAGATATAGATTCATGTAGAAGCCATTAATTTAATATTTTACAAATTATTCACATTATTGTTCCTTAATACGAGCTATGCAAATTATATTTATTGGAACATGAGCAGTCTCAACACCTTTCAAAAATATTCAGAGGCCGAAGACTTGCGAACTAAGATACCTTTAAATCCTGCCATCAACGCTATCCTTGATTACTGTGAGTATTCCATTCGTATTGAATTTAACCAATCCGACAAGAGTAAACTCAAAAATAAAAACCGTAAACGATAACTCTCAGCAGAGTTTATTGAAGCAATTACGACCCTCAGTCGGGAGTAAAAAGTAGAATATTATGTACGAGTGGTTGGCTACATGTTAGCCTTTAGCTAAGGCAAATTTTCAATTCCACAACAGATCTACACTGGAATCATAAACGATACCGGGTATGCACGAAGCTTCAACGTAAAAAGATGGAAGGAAAAGAAACTAAGATTGGATCAAGATCGGCATATCCTTTATGCCTAGAGAGAAGTTAAGATCAAAAGTTATGACTTGAAAAATTATCTTCTTCGTAGATCTAAAAACAAGGAATATTTTTGTTTTGTTCTTGAGGCCATCAACTGCAATCCACCAGAAAAATCAAGAACAGTTCACATTGGCTTTACAGATCGGACTAGGTTTGAAGTTTGGTTACCAAGCATCAAGTTTTCTGTTGAGTTTAGAGAGTGGGAATTGTATCTTCATCTTTTTAAAGGAACATCAATAGTAAAATCTGTCCCTGAACGTCCACATACAACAGATGACCTCAATTATGGTCGTGGTATGGTGAGCACTTAGAGAAATTATACATAATTTGACAATCGAGGCATTAATATTGAGGATAATAATCTCTTGTCGCGCAGTATGGTTGTCTTATCCAATCAAGCAACTGAATTTACTGAGTAGAAGAAATAGGACATTTCAAGAAAAAAATTAATAGTTTAAGAGATTAAGGAAAAGGAGCAACTAGAATATGAAATTAAAAAATATTAAGAAAAAAGATAGGGAGGTCCAAAAACTGTTGTAGATGGATTGATTGAGGATGTATTTGAAGAGCCAGACACTTTTTAAGATATGATAGAAGACGAGGGCTAGGCCTCCAGAATCGAAAAAAAACACTTGGATCTCTTCCACAAATTATGTCCTGAGTACGAGCTGAGCGAACTTTAAGCTTACACTAACTATGAAGTGGTACAAAATGACTAAATCTTTAAAATATATCAACATAGCATGATTGAAAAGCGACTCAAGATGGTAATATTATTCTCTAAGGATAAGTACTCACGGTAACAGATTTTATCCTTATTGGCCAAACCTTAAGCCACTATGACAATCAACGATAATTTGCAAGAGGTGCAAATTAAAACTAACATACCATCATAAAATTCGGCCTTAGTATACCAAGTGCTAAAATCTTATAACAGACTATATCGACCACGTGATTTCGTATTTATCCGTCATGTATTTAATGAGGGAAAAAAGCTGTACATGATCGACAAAAGCATTTAAAACTCAAGCCACCCTCCTTTCATGACAATAGTCCGAGGTCAACTCTGTATTGTATATGGCATTTTCGATTGTTAAGATCATTACTAGTTGATTGCTGACTTCGAAATCACTAATGATGGCTATCTTAATCCTGTTCAGGAGACTAATCTAACGATGAAGTTCATCAAAGCATTTGCTAAACTGCCCACAGTGGAACCAGAAGTCAATTCCTATAAGTTCTTCGATTTGGAGTGGGATATCACTAAAAACTAAGCCAATTCCATCAGTAATTAAATAAGAACTCGCCGCAAGACCATCAACCAATTAGACCGCAAAATACACCAACAGTAGGAAATTAAACCTTAGGAACAGTTAATGAATTTTGCTAAAAAGAATGTTCAAATTTAGGGCAATGTGATAAGGGAAGAGAGACCTCCCCTTCAGCACAAGTTTGATAGTCATTAGAAGTCGAATTCATCTCCAGTGATTGAAATTTCTCCCAAACATCATAGCAACAGTAGTCCACCTGGAATTAAAATAAATTCTAATTCTCTACCTAATTCTCCATAAAAAAAAGCAGCATAGATACGGAAATTCAATAAAAACACAATGGAAGAGGTTGGAGAGGTGAATAGCTAAGATTTGCAAAAATCAAAGCTTTAGACTCAGCTGGCTGTTGTCCGTCAAATCGATTAACGAGGCTATGTAATAATAAATGACGCTTACCGTAAAGCAAGGTACATAACTGAGCCCCTATCATCAGTAGAGCCAGTATGGATGTAAACAGTGTCCGGCCATCCCATTTGGAGAGGAGAATGGCGTCATGACAAAGAGGAAGGTGGGATGATTTTCATTAATGAAAAAAAGATCGAGGATCAGAAGGGTGTTTTGAAATTCGTGCTGACTAAAATTGCAAAGAACTTGCTATCAGGGCAATCAATACTAAACATCAGTTTGCCAGTGGACATTTTCTCTCCTGAAAGCAATATCCAGCGTTTTCTATACAGCATGCTTTACGCTCCATTAGTTCTTGATCGGTTATAGAAGGAGAATTTATTAACAAAAATAATTCGAACTGTCATCTTTGGAATATCCAACTCAATACTTTACCTCAGTATGGAAAAACCTTTTAATCCTATCTTAGGATAAACATTTCAGTGCTGGATCAACGGCTGCCCTGCTTACGCTGAGCAGATCAGCCATCATCCTCCCATTGCAGGACTAATCCTTAAAGGTCGAGGCTATGATGTTACAGGTACTCGTCTCCTCATTTAGCTCAGCTTGAATCTAAGGTTTCACTTGCTCTCAATTCTGGTACTGGATCGAATGAAGGAGTTTACCGTGTCAGTTTTAGTGATAACTCAGTCATATGTTTTGTGTCTCCAGGAGGTGAAATTTGTGGACTTACTCATGGAGATCGTAAATTCAATCTAGTCGGAAAGTGTATTTATTTTGCTATATAGCCTATTATTGGATACCTTCAGCAAATGTCGTTCTTGAATTGATTTTTAATCCTTTTAAAAAAGGAATTTTCTCAATTGGCAAACAATAGCAGCCGTCTGATTATTTTGAAGGTACAATCTGGGAAGTAACGCCTAAGTTTATGGCCAAATTTTAGGCTGGTAAGCGAAAGGAACCCGAATAAAAGGATAGATTGAAGAATCTAGGAAAAATTAGCGGATTTTGGTAGAGATCTGTATGTTTCAATGGAGAGTAAGTATTTAATTTCGATCGACGATTTCCTTTCAGTCTGTAGTATTAACCTTCCCCACTGCCATCAGATGCCAACTGGCGTGAGGATATAGAGTACCGTAGGCGTAATGAAACTACCCGTGCTCAAACTTAGAAGGAGAGATTGTAGACCCTTCAGCGAAAGGATAGGAAATTAAGATAAAAGTATCGTAAAGAAAAGTGATTTTGACATATCTATACGAGTATAATAATTTTCTTGAAGGTTAGATGTATCATTCAATCATCAGGCTATTTATAAACTGACGAATGAATTAACAAAAGAGATTATCTTCATAAGTATGAATAAAAAACTAATATTTTAAAATATTAAAGAAACAAAGAACATTTGATCATTTTAGCGCGATGAAACCGATTTGGCTGGTAGAATAAAATTAAAATAGTACTAAATAATATCAATTAGGGTGGGTGGATATTTGATATGATTGGTGGAGATAGCGATGGCGATATCAATAATCCAAAAGTAGAGGATAGCTACATGCCTCTCCTAAGGAGATACAAGCTTAATTCTCTTGATGAACTCCACAAAGCCCTCTTCGATGCTGACGACAGCACCGCCTATCATCGAACAAATGGCGAAAAGCCCATCCCCCTCTCCCCAGAAGCCAAGACTTTATCTAGCACAAAGTCATATAAATAGTTATGCGAGTTGTACGGGCAAGGGTAGGAGAACTTGAATGAAGGACGCAGCGTTCTGCGCTATAAATATTATAGTGATGACTTCATTCGAGCACACCAGCAGCATAAATCTCTTTGGCTGTTGAGTTCTGGGGCTCGCTTCAGAATGCAACAGGAGAAAGAGTTTTATCAAACACTACAAAGTTATGAGTATCCTTAATACTATCACAAAGTCATTGAAGCAGATGTGCGTCGCACTCTTGAAGAGAAAAGCTAAGAAAATCAAACAAAATTGAGAAATATTCTGCTCGCCTTAGCAAAACGCAATCCATTCATTGGGTATTGCCAAGGAATGAACTTCATGATAAATTTTTTAGTGATAATGCAATTCGAGGAGGAAGAATGTTTCTGGCTGGCTCGTACACTCCTATAAGACATTCTCCCACATAATTACTATACCAATATGGCAGGAGTGGCAGTTGATCTTAAACTTATAGAAGTATTCCTCAAACTTAGGAGAGGAAAGCTCTATAAAAAATTAGCTTAACTCAATATCAACATATCAATCTTCGCACTGGAGTGGTTAGTATGCCTTTTCACCACCGTATTGCCCTTTTGTGTAGTTATACCCTCATCAAGATACTGACTTTATTGTGGGATTTAATTTTTCTGGAGGGATCAACCGCCCTATTACGCGCCTGTATTCTCATTATTGACGAGCTAGAACCCTTTATCCTCAGCTGTAATGATATCAGTATTCATTTTTCAATTTAGATGAATTCCTTTCTTAGTTGGAGCCTGCCAAAAAAGGTTTGCAGCTGGAGTAGGGTCGTTTTGTTGAACGTATGAAGCTACTGTTTATTGATCCCCGACTTTTGCAAGTGGCTCGTATGGTTTACGAAAGTATGGTCGAGTCTGAGGGCACTACCGCCGATAAAAAAGTTCCCACAGTAAAATGTAGTCCTAAATGGCCAATCTGCCATCAATTACTTCAGAAGAACAGGGTTCACCAACTGGAAAGTGAAATATGGGTCTTTAAGGAGGAGGGAGGGCCTCGAGTTATTGAAGGTTATTTGGATGCCAAATTAAAAAATCATAAACTGTTTCGTGAGGATGGTCGCGATCCCTAAAGTAGACTAATGATAGGCCGACAGCCCCATATTTGCAATCAGGCCATTTATGAAAAGTTTCGTGGAAACAGTGCAAACATTTAGCTCAATGCTTATGATTCTTCAACTAATAGTTTTGAACTGTCAGCGAACTCACATCTCACTGAAACATCGATGAAGTTTCTGCGCAGCGCCACAGTTATGAATTCAACTTTCATATTTCACGAACCCCACTCTTGATATTAATTACTGCTATATTATGTCATCAGAGTAGGCTGAGTTGATAGATTTACCATAGGAAGAGGATGAACGCTCCAAGGTCAATTTATGCTCCCCGAAATTGATCATACTTACTATACTTTCTACCTACTTCATCAGCCAGAATGTCTATAACTATTACATGTATCCTCCTCCCCCAGTGACATAACCATTACCTGAGGTCGATCAGTGGTAAAATTTCATGCAGATGTGGGATCGCTTTCAGGGATACGTCATTGTTAGTGTGGTTGGATTTACTATATTCTGGTTTTTGAGAAAGGTGAATGACAAATATGATGATTAGCAATTTTAAAAAATTCAGAAGGAAGAAAAAGAAGCATAAGAGAGGGAAAAAAAACTTCAGGCCGAACGTGAAGATAAAATAATCCGTAAATTAGAAGAGGAATAACGTTTAGCAAACGAAAAACAGTAGCGCGTAGCTCAGTCTAACAATACGTAATAAAATCAAATACCTTTCCTTGAAAAGAAAGGCAATTGACTTGATTCAATATTGTGAACACCTATCATTACTATTCATAAATCATGGACTAGATATATAATAAAAGAAAAGATGTAGGAGTTACTACGTTACCTTTTCACTCAATTTGTTAGCGATGAGGGGTCACTTCTAGTGCCGCTTTTGCTCAAATTGTAGCCAGTTAGACTCACATCTCACATGAAGCTGGCGCAACCTGATCTACAACTAGTACAATATCTTCTCAGCAAAAATTTTATCACATACTCTCCAGCGCATCTCCAATTGACACTCAATGCTCACAGTTTGTTGTTCTACCAACGTGTTTATAAACTAAAACACTTTGCAGCTCAACATACCCTACCCGCCTTCCAAGAGTTGCTCTAAGTTTTTATCAATAATTAGTTACTGCCAGTTCCAATATCTGTGCATCATTTACATGAGTTACAGGGCAAACAAACTGAACAAACTATAAAAAATAAGGGTGATTTAAAAACTAAGACTAAAAAGAGAGACGTTCAAGAGTAATTAATCCACAACAAATCAATCGATTCTACAGAACACTTAGACTATACTAGACTTGTCTATTAGTATTCTGAGAATGCTAACAATAAAGATGAGCAGGTTGAATGCATGGTTAATCTTAACTAACTGTTGGAACTCATGCGTTTTTATAAAATTCAACAAACTTTGGGAATGCGCAGAGAGGAGTATCTTAAAACTCTGACGTATAAAGAAGGTGAATAGCCCTTACATAGTTTATCCTTTTTAGAAATGTATCGCATTGTGCGTGAAAATCGTTCGCAGGCAGACTTCATTAAGCAACTGATGTATTTTATTGTCGATTTAGCCAGCGTATCAGATAAGAAAAGATTGAGGAATATATCTTACAATTATACCGCAAGTATGATGAATAAAAAAGTGAGGAAAATCATCCAGCTAATCATAATGCGCGTAATTTTTTACTTGTTTTCAACTTAGTGAGAAAGTGGCCATTAATTTCAGAAAAGGAGTTATTGGGTAAATCATTGCTCGCTGTTCTGGAGCTGCGCAAATGTCTAAATCTACTGATTGCATAGGGATTTATTAACTACTACCCTGAGAATTTCCGTTCTGTTTTGTATAGAATTACTAATTATGAGGAGATAGAAAAAAGATTTGTAAATCATATAGCCACTGCTTTGCTCAACTTGCATCTAAGAGGTAAAGATTCACTTTCAAAAGATCAGCTTTTGAGAATAGAGTGCATGATTGCAGATCTTGACGACCTCTTGCTTTTATTCAACTATTGATTGATTTGTTTATAGCTTCCAAGCCATAATAGTTAATATCACTTTTGTTTCCGAATAATTGCAAGGCCATTTCTCCAGACAAAAGTCAATTAAAATAATTAATGAATTGATTAAGATCAGCAATAATTATAAGGAACATATCGAATGAATGAATGAATTTAATTTTTAAGAAATGAAAATCATTGCCTAAGAAGGCGATTGGCTAATTTATTTTCAATGCCTTTGCGGATCATTTTGGTTTTCTTGCGGTCAATTTTACGGATGGCCCGATTTTCGTAGTCTTCTACCTCACACATCAGGCACAGCTGATAGACAGCTGCGACCCACTGCTCTACGACATCGATCTAACTTTGAATTTCCTCCATCCTTGCAGTTAGATTAATAATGATTTTTGAATTGAATTGGAGAACAAATACCCCTCCTAGACAATAACAAGTGTATTGGGGAAATATTATTTTATTTTACTCAAGTATTATTCTTGCAATTTTAAAAATAAGGTACGAGAGAACCCCATTGAATAAGCCCATATTTAAAAATCACAATTGGGTAAATCGGCGAGGGGCATTACTTCCTTTGAGTTCTTGTCCATTTGTATTTAATTGTGTTGATTATCTCATTTGTTAAACTATCATTTATTGTCATGTATATTTAGGAAGAGAGCAGATATCGAATACCAAGGCAATAACTAAAGGAACATCATTATTAAAAAATATATATGCATTTTGTTTAGATAATTTAATAAGTCTATGAAATTTGCAAAAGGATAATGTTGAGTTTATAATTTTATATAAAATATATTATTCATAATTGTGTCAACGAATAAAGGCTAAATACATAAGACCAAAAACCCCTTTTTAAAAATGAAATAGAGTAAATTATTTTCTGCTCTAGGCATTCTCTTTTCAGGCAAGTAAAAAGTTAACCACCAAAATTGGATAAATTCAAATATAAGAAATTGCTTAAATGGAGTTTTCATCCAATTATGATCTTCTAATATCAATTATAGTCTAAGGAATAATAAATCAATTATTAAAATATCAAATATTGTGTTAGGATAATGTGAGAATCAGGAGGCTTCATTAAATACAAAGAACTCTGTCTTTATTTTCACTGTTACTCCTATTTTACTGGAGATTGACACTCAATTATTCTGTTGATACGCCTAATTTCTTCAAGAGTTACACTAAATAAATTTTAATAATGCAGCTATTTTTATCAATTTTAACTCTAAGTTAAACTATTTATGCAGCTAATTCATTTAAGATTAACTCTAAGTTATTTGCAATTGATACATCTGACTTTCAAATAAACAACCCTACATTTGTATTATATAATACGCCTAATTTTCAAAAAGCAAGCACTAAATCAGATAGTGTTAATACTTCTAAATTTAATGCTGCTTACTCTAAATATATAATTTGATACTGCTAATTTTATCCTTAACTACCCTGCATTTATGGTTGTTTAATACATCTGATTTTTATAATAAATACTCTTTATAAAATCTTAGTGATACGCCTTTTTTGGATCTAAATTACACTTATTTTTAATTTTTAATACCACTAAGTTTATTGTAATGTACGCTAGATAAATTGATTAATACAGCTAAATTTTATGAATATCTACCCTGTATTAATTTTATGGATATGTTTGATTTCTCCAAAAGATACGCTTAATATATTTATATATACAGCTAATTTTTATAATAATTACTCTCTTTCTTTTTATTAATACAGCTAATTGCCTTTATTTTAACGCTGAATATCTATTTTTATGCGCCTTATTTTATAAATAGTAACACTAAATAAGGTTTTCTTCATACAGCTATTTTTTTCAATCAAATACCCTAAATGAATACTACAATACTGCTGATTTTTGTGAGTAGTTACACTACTTTATAACTTGATAAACGCCTTATTGTAACTTTAATTACAATAAATAAAATTAATAGTGCGCCTAACTTCATTAATTTTTACAATAAATTAAATAATTTTAATACTGCTAATTTTGACTTTACCAATTACACTCAGTAAATATATTGTATACAGCTAATTTTTATAATATTTACCCTAAATAATAGGATATTGATACAGCTAATTTGCTCAGCCAATACCCTCAATGAGATATATGCTACATCTGATTCACAAATGATTGAACGCTAGATCTATGATTAAATATACTTCTTCTTTTTTACATAAAAACAATAAATTAAAAGTTATTGATACTCCTAATTGTTTTTAAAATGACTCTAATTTAATGTCAACTTACTTCTGTTTCAAAAAAATCTTACCCTGAGTAAAATCTTCTCATGAAGAGATAAAAACCCAAATTCTCCCTTAAGAGTGACATACCACCAATTTCATCGAAAATCCAAGGCCAGCTAGGAAAAGAAGGCACAAAATGAGAAATATCATTGCCATTTTTAAGGTCGTAAGAAGAATAATAGTTGTCTTTAAAAACATTAATAATAATATTGCTTATAGGCTGTCTGATGGTTTTCAAATTATCTGTAGTTTTTATAATTAATTTTAAACCAAACAAATGAGCAAAAATATCATCTTCACTTCAGTTACGCATTAATTCTAAATTATTACTCTTACTTACTCTTTACTCTTACTTACACTTTCTATAAAAGAGCATACCAGCATTACTTGAGATGATATTAAGATCTACGTGCATCCAAAATTAGATCTAATGATGACAAATTTGTCGCAGTCAAATGTTTCAGTTTAAAATTTGGTTTACACAAAATTTTGATCCACCATAATCTGTAACAGCAAAGGTTCTTAAACTAAAACTAATTTTGATTTAATTTGAGTCAAACTATTTAAATTTTCTTGTCTAAATTTTTCGAGATCTGTGAGATTAAGGAGTAATAATCTTTAAATATAAGTCATAAAAATATCAAATGAACCAACTTAATAAAATTGTTCTATCATCTTAATTATAATTATCTTGATAATATCGACTCATATTAATTTAATATTGCAAATTAAAATATTATTGAGGATTACCTATTTCAATACTTCAATTTGTAATTTAAATCAATTTTCTCAATTGAAATTTCAACTTATTAGCAATTGCAAGAAATAGGTTTATTGGTGTCTTTAAAACAATCTATAATTATCTTAAACTATTTCTATAATAGTCTTGTGATAAATGCAGAAATCGAAAACCATTGAAGATCTATACTAATAAAATCAACGATTAGGCCATAGACTAAACTACCTCAATGATGAGAATAATTTTTACCGTATTAGCATCAATAACATCAAAGTATGCTTGTGACAATGCAGAAACTAAATCAAGGCATTAATAAAAATTTACTAACCACCAACACAAAAATAGCAAATACTAAGAGTTCTCACAACAAAATAGATCCCAAGAATATTACTGAGTCCTATACCATCATCAGCAATAAAATTCAGCTGAAAAATCTACAGATGAAAGTGGGGAACTCCAAACGTAGGATTGACAAACTAGAAAAACTTTATGAAGGTTCAATCTCCTCGTTAATCGTAATTAATTTGTAATAAAGAAAAGATCTTAAGAAGTATAGCGATAAATAAACATTTTGGGGAGATAGTATTAGAATTATGTCATTCAAACCCAGCTACTAGATAACATCTCTATGGCAGATTACTACATGAGTATGGTTGAGGAAAAACCTCCAAAACAGGACAGCCACTCTTTAGTCAATTTTGTCAGAACAAAAACCATCAAATCGAGGAATAATAGTCTGTGTCAAGGTAAAATCTCTTTGCTCGAGGATAAAGAAATCAAATGTTCTAATAAATTGGAACAAATCCTAAAAGAGGAGAAAGAGCTTAAAAAAGAGAAATCTGCATTAGTGGAGAGACTAAGTAGTCTGAAGAAAGAAAGAGATGCGTTGGCAGACCAGGTATATGGGGCAGACATCAATTTAAGAGAGGCTCAAGCTATGGAAGTGAATAAACTTAAAACTTACAATCAAAAGGAGGGGGAACTACAAAGATAGATTATAAAGCAGGATGCTTTGTTGTAGGAACAATACAAAATCAACCAAGACTGCAAGCAGAAGATAATGGATAGAAACTAGCAGGAGACCAAAGAGATTAAGGTATTACAAGAGGAGATCAAGAAGTGTTCCTAGCAGGTCAAAGAGGTTAAATTCAAGTGCGATAACTTATAAACTACCAAAAACAAGAAATACTCTAAAAATAAATGATTTTTTAATTACTAATAGATCTAACAGATAATCATTTTAAAAGTAGAGAATTGAAGGGCTTTTTAAAATTAATATGAGAGCTTTATCTCGAGGATAATGGGATATTAAATATTTTGAAAATTTGGTGTTGCTGGTCCCAGCCTTGAGAGGGTTTCATTTCGTTTAAGTTCAAATTTCTAGCATTGAGATCATTCTTTAATTCAGGTATTTTGTAATTATTATTAATTTTAAGCTATTATTAAACCTAAACATGTCTTTCTTATAATTTCTGCTTTTCCTTTTAATAATTACGTCTATTGATAGGCTTAATGGTTTATTTAGAGAAAGGACTGAGTCTTCTCCTCATTTTTAAGGGAGCTGAATCTTCATTAGATTCATAAATATCAGCTTATCCCAAAATAATTGTTTAGCTATTTTTAATTTTTAATTCTTACTCCTGAGAGTGAGAGATATTGCTTTTTTTTGGTAATAATACTTCGCTTATGAGTTGTCTTTTTGAGGGAGTTACAGCTTTTTTTTCCTTTGTATCCTCAGAAGTTGTAGGGATCAATATAACAGTGGGCTGATCATCAACAAAAATAGGTCTTCTTCTCTGATGGTTTGGCTGAACTTCTGCATTTATCATTTATCCAGACTATGGTTTTTAAATAGACTTCAAAGCCGAAGGATTTGGACCAATAATGCAATCATTTATATCTTTGTCTTTTCCTACTGGATCAATTTATTCATTTTAAGAAATATATACTGTGCAATTTTTTGATTAATAAGCATCTACAATAGTCTGAGGCTATACTGATTCTATAATATTTCCTTCATCCTTTTTACAATTATGGAGAGATATGGGTTCTATTTGTTAGGAAAAATTTATCTACTCTTAATGAGTAAAGGGAATAGGCTTCTTAGAAGGTAAACTCAATCCATTAATATTTTTCTACTAAGGAGAGTTAATAATAGACGAAGGGTGCTTGACTGAAGCCTCATTGTTTTGCTTTTACATCATTGATTCTGTCTTACCATTTGAATTTGAATGGTTTTACTAGATAGGTTCATATTGATGAGTAGATATTTCACCCAATCGTTCATTTGTTTATTGAAATTTCTTGCCAGCCTTGATGAGGCGGTTTTCTTCTTTCGTGAGCGGTATAAAATTCATTAGTGGAATGATATTTTCAATTCGTTATAATTATGACGATAATAATTATTCGTGTTTAATGTGATAATTTAAACTTGGAATTCTTGAAAGAGTTAGGGTTATAAATAAGCTGGGAGTTTGTTTCGATTTTTCTAATCATCGTAGGTAAACATTTCAAAAGATTTTAAACTCGACTATTTTATTATTTTATAAATTGAGAATTCTTTCTTAAGTGAGCATTCGGTAGAATTATGATCATTTGTGCATATTTTAGCAATCAAAAAACCATTTTTGTAAATTATGATTTCCTCTTTGATAAATTTACAAATATTGAATTTTTTTATATTACAACTTGAGAAGATGATTTATAAATGTATAGAAAATGAAAGAACCTTTTTTTAATTTTTTGTCACTGACTGATTAATGATTTTTTGACTGATCAATAATATTTAATTAGCCTTAAATTCCGATAGTTATATCTTTATTTTTAACTTGAATGTTCAGAATTGTTGGGCCAGACTCAAAATCTAAAGCAAAAAATCTCAAGATATTAAAAATACGGCACATTCTATCAAGGGCAATCAAGTAGGTAGCTTATTAGGCGCAATTGAATGACAAGGATCAAAACTCTTCCATCAAAAATATCAGTGAATAAAGCTCAGAGGCTGAATCAATTTTATAAATTCTTCAAAATTTAAGAGCGGGGTATCTTATGGCCAAGCATTCTCCTAATACGGACTCATCGCACTCCAAGCTCGTATATATATCCGAGGACTATAAATAATTTTGCTGGAAATCTCCAGGACAGGAAGATGAAAAAAGAATCAAAATGTCAAGCATTTCCAGAATTTGCAAAGTGCAAAGCTAAGAATTTCTCAAACATTGCAATACTTTAGGGAATATCAATTGCAGTTTGGCGATAATATCAACAAATAGAAATATATGGCTTGAGGCTTCCGATGAAATAGAAGTAGAAGTCTTCATTTATGAAATAAGAAGAGCTCTTCGGTATACCAGGAGAATGAACCAGAACTATAAATACTCTATAGTTTGATAATTATTATTGTCTCTATTTGTATGATGCTTCAATTTTCACAGTATCACGTCAGTCAATAGAAGTTGCATCTACTTAAATCATTTATATTTCTTTTGAAATCACTATTTTATGAAATAAATGAATAAAATTTTTTGCAAGCTATTTTAAAATATTATAAAAGAATAATCTAAATTTTAATGGTGCAAAATTAATATAATCTATTTTACTATCCATCTAGATTCTATAGCTAAAATCAGAATCCTTGATTTTGCAAATTAACATATTCTTTACTATACATTTCCTAAATGTTCAATATACTGAAATACAAATCTACGTTAAATATTCATGATCAACAGTTCCGATCAAATATCTTATAAAATGCGTTATCAATTATAGTTCTTTTAAAAATATATCATTTGTGATATATTATCTTTAAATAATGGCTGAGTACCTTAATGACGCCAAGTTTCGCTAATATACAGAAATCTTTTCCATATTTGACTACCATAGTGAAGGTTTTATAACTGCAAAAAGTGTCTACTAAATTTTAGTATCAATGCAGTTGCGTGTGACTTTGTAAGAAGTCATTCATCTCATAAGATAAGCAGGCAATACATCTCCTAACTGTAGTCAAGTAGAGCTCTCCGAGTTTTTGGCCATCATTTCAATGTACTGTCTTCTGATTAAGAATAATTTAAGATAAGGATATGAATAAAGAGATATATGAACTTTTTTAACTATTTGACAGGGACAAGAATAAGATCATCAACAAAGATGACTTTGAGATGGGATTTAAACAACTATAAACTGATCTCTCCTAAGAGGACATCTTGAAGCTAATTGAGTCAACTGGCAAAGAATCATTCAATTTACGAGAGTTTAGAAAATATCTTCTCGAACGATGAATCAACTTTTAACGTTATTTGTCTATCTGGATATTTATATTTTGATGGATAAAATATCAATCATTCTTCTGTAATTTCATAATTTTATCACGAGGTAAACGTTTATTGAGAAAGCCACTCTCCAATTATTAAATAAAGATAGTGACATACTTCTAAAAAATAATCTTGTCTTTTATTTGTTTTTGTTAAATATATTAACCTAATTTTCCATCTCGAATCTGTCTCAATGCTTCCTTCGTCAAATAGACCCTTGCATTTGTCATGGCCTATTCTCCAAATGATTGATATAATTTTAAAAGTTTGCAAGATCTTAAGGAATTATCAGTAATTTTGTGTTCATTATTTTCTCCGAATATGTAATGCAATATTTTTTTTGAACAGTTTGCTGATTCTTTGAATTCTTTCCATAAAAGAAGGGCAGCTGGAGGAATTTATTAAACGGTTTAGGAGGAGGAAATGTCAATGCTTTTTCTCAGACAGGTTGTTAAATGCTTCTGAAAATTATGAAAATTAGATGGAGAAGAAGATGGTTTCCTCTTTCGGGACCGTGACAAATTATTGACTTCTTAAGAAAAAGCATTGGCTTTATTCTACTCATTCTCTTCTTATTTGACTGCAACCTAACTCCCTAAAAATTGCTCCAGGTATACATTCGAGTCTCCTTTCTTGAGATAGGGTAAACTATTAAAGGGGAGATTTTCTTCTACTCTATGCTCTTGATGAGTTTCACTATGTCGTTCCATAAAAAAAATGTTTGCTTAGTGGAGAGATGATTCCATTTTACAAAATATCATACGTGGTCAGGTTTTATAGGATTATTTTTTAAAATTTCTGATTACGTTAATAAAAATTAAAACAGGCATTTGATAAAATTGGAGGGAAATTCAATTTATTAAAATTGGGATTTGGAGGTCTCCGAAAAATATATTTTTGTTTGGATTAATTTTATTAATTCAAAATATTTTTTGAATCTGCTTAACCAAATTGTTCTTTGATACCTTCACAACAACAAACTTCTTGAAATTCTCGATAAAGGATAATATATTATATGGTTTTGATTCTATTTTTAACTTTGGTGCAGAATGTCAAATTAAATCAGATAAAATGTTCCTGCTTCTAATCAAACATACAAAATCACTTTAGGTTTGCGAATCACCTTCCCTTCGACTTACCATCCAACCTCAACGATCTTAGCAATAGTATCCTTCTGTTCTGGTTTTTCACTCTTTTCCTCTCCTTTCACCTCCACTGAATCGCGCTTGACTTTTGTACCTTGATTAATTTCGATCTGTTTGATCTTAAATTTTTACAAAGTATTTAAGAAAAGTCTGACGGTATTATCAAACCCTTCCCTAAGATCTGTTGAATGTTAGGGAGTCTAAAAGGTCTTAGTTGAGTTGAAATGAATGCCGAGACCCACTAAACTATCTGCAAAATTGTGAATAGCTGCTGATTTATTAGCCTCGCTTTTTTGTTTGGCATCAGCCCATACTTGCTCTGATTTTTTAATATCTTCCATAAGTTTGATTCTTTTGTCTTGAATATTTTTATTCTTAGCTGCTGTCTCTACTTCCTTTTCTTTGATCTGCATAGGGTAATTTGTACTTGTTTGCGGAGTAAAGTTAACTCTTCTTACTGTTGAGAGATGTTCTTCCTGATGTCTGTCATTTTGGCAGTGATCTCGGCAGGATGGATATTTTTATGCTGATGAGTAGTAAAACAAAATCTTAACACTCGGGATAGCATCAACTTTAATATTATTAATTCAGAGAAATAATGAACTCATTTACTATCGTAATATTATTGCAAAGAAAATATTAGAATAATAGAGGATATTAAAAAAATATTTACTCCTTTAAAATATATGCTGAAAAGATATCACATGCGCCAACAATTATTTTTTAAAAAAAACTCCCAAATAAACTAAGCTTCATTAAACTTTATTGCTCATATATAAAATTATTAAGACCGAGACTAAATGGGATGCATCAATCCGAAAACTGAGAATAATAAACAGAAACAACTCAATTTAAAGAGCATAAACTAAGTAAAGCAGGACCCTTCGCGTCTCTAAATCCCCACTCCAATTCTTAACAAATATTCATCTAACAACTCGAGTAATTCAATAGTGAATGAATAAACAAACTTTCTCAATAATCAAACTTTTTCCCCTGGGCTTCCTCGTATAAACTTGCAAATTGCAATTGTTCAGTGATTAATAGATAAAAACTTTATTTTTGGCTAATTCATAATCATATTATTTTAGTCAATATCCAAGGGAGCGATACAAATACCTTCTTTAAATGCAACCAGTCTTCTTTCACTTTTAAAATTTGTGCTGCCATAGATTATTTGAATTTATTTAAAATTATACATTTTTATTTTAATAACAATCAGTTTCCATGGCATATCATCCAGTTTGATAAAACTCTAAAGTCTATATCTTGTGAAGTTTACATTTTATTTTTAGAGTTAGGATTTTTTTATTATTTCTAACATAAATTCTGCAAACAGCTATCATCGAATCTCAAATTGTTGAATGCCATTATGAAAATACTTTAATTCATACAATGAATTGCTAGTTATTAGATTTGTTAAGAAATAAATGCTTCTTAAAATTAATAAAATTATTTATTTTTCTTTTATTTATGGAAAAAGGCTCAGTCTTTGTCAGATTGTAAATGATCTTAAATTGAGTTAATTAGAAAGAAATTTTGAAAGCGTGTAATACTCTTAAAAATAGATATTTTTATATCTCGACTTATTTTATACGAGCAAGACTTCGCATATGCTCAAAATCTATTAAATATTGCTAACTTTGCAATAAATATCATAAGGTATTGTGGATTGACTTCTAATTATTGTAAAGATTAATCATCTATGATGAACATATAAATTAGCCAATCAAAATAAAGTATTTAAAACTATGGATAGTTGCCTCTATAAACTGATTTTAAATTTGAATATTCCAATATATTTTTAACATGGCTAGAACAAAACAAACCGCCAGAAAATCAACTGCCCAAAAGGTGCCCAGGAAGCAACTAGTTGCTCAGAAGATCGCCAGAAAGAGTGCTCCTGTCACCACTGGTGTCAAGAAACCCCACAGATTCAAACCCGGAACAGTTGCCCTCAGAGAAATCAGAAAATATCAGAAGTCAACTGATCTCCTCATCAGAAAACTTCCTTTCCAGAGACTCGTCAGGGAAATTGCTCACGAATTCAAACAAGAACTACGCTTCCAGAGTTCAGCAGTGTTGGCCCTCCAAGAGTCAGCTGAGGCTTATCTCGTGTCCCTCTTCGAAGACACTAACTTGTGCGCTATTCACGCCAAGAGAGTGACTATCATGACTAGAGATCTCCAACTTGCCAAGAGAATCAGAGGAGACAGATTCTGAAATGATCTGCATTGCTCATGTTTGACAATCACTAATATCAACCTAAACAATCATTTGTTTGTAAAATCCAGAAAAGTAATTGCAACCTTTATACTGATTGTCTTTGCCAAGATAAAAAGATGATTAAAAGTATTAATGAGCAACACATAGACTATCATTCATTGGATTCAGTCAAATCATCTCGTAGGCACATTTCCTTTTTTTTCTCTTTTTCATAGACCAATTCTATCAAATCTGTTTCCGATAAAAATTGTAGCCCTCTGTTTTTGATTATTAAGAATTATTGTTCATATTGTTTCCACATTTCTTCTCCACTCGAATTTATTACAAAGATAAGAGGAAAAATCATTTTCTCGGAAGAAGTACATAGTTCCATCTTTTATTTATTCCTCAATATCCAATATTCAAGTGCATCTCTTTTAGATTGTAGTTTTGACAGTAATTCCTTCTTCTTTTCAATTTTTAATCGTATCAAGGCTATTTATTCTTTATAGTCAGGATTAAAATTTGTAGTACCTAAGGGGGATTTCATTTTCACCTCTCGTTCTAAAAGACCAGCTGACATCATAACATTTAGGGCATCATATATACGCCTTCTAATATTCTTTTCCTCTTTACTGTGCATCTTTTCTTTGTACATCTTTAGCGGCTATCGACCTTTATATAAAATATTTTCGATAAGTTCTGAAACTTCTCCTTGTGAAAACGAACGGCGATGATTTAAGGTTTTAAGAAGTAAGCGGGCTAAATATTTGAGACCTCTCCTCGAGGATTATCCACTTTGACTTTTCCACTCAGGGCTGTCTTTTTCAGCTCTACTACTTAATTAGACAGTCAGTTCTCTGTAAAATGGTTCGGTTGAAGGGCCAATTTTATCTAAATCATCAAAGTTGATAGTATTTTGGTGATTGAAATGCCTAATGGGCTAATAGCCCTCCTAAACCTATTTAAATAATTTAGATCCTGATGATATAGAGTCATCTCTTATGTGATAGAAGCAGTTGCTGTTCGAATCATAAAAATTAAAATGAAATCCGATAGAAGCATCCATGTTGAGCTAATCCATTAGTTTGTGAGAACTCATTTATTAATAATAAGACTATTGCGCATATTACAATTAAAGTATATCGACATAGGAGAAAAATAGTACTATAATTAACTCATTTTGTATAAAGAAGTCAAATATTCATCCGTTACCCTCTCCCTTAGCAGTTTATTTTTTGGAGGTAATTAAATTTTAAATTTTAATTAATTTTAGAAAGCGCGGATTTGTCATTTTCATCAGAAATGTCACATTATTTGATATGTCAACTCATTCGACAAATTAATAAAGTCAAAAACATTAACTTTCAACCACTTTCGCTCACATTTTTAACTACAATAATTTTTATTTCATTGGATTTCATTGGCCGTTCTAATCTATATAAAAATGTGCAATATCTCCACAAGTGTTCTTGCCCCCGCAAAATCCAATATTCTCGTTTACAGCGGATGACTGAAATCTAAGACCAGTATATTAAGCATGAAAATAGCCATTTAGGAATGAGTGGCAACAGCAATTATGGAATTCCTTATAGTTCTTTTGAGGGAGTCAAACAAGAGGATTACTTAAGAGAGGAGGAAAAACAAATACCGAAAAAGAATAACTAACCAAGTGAAGCAGTATATTTTGACTTATTTAGGAACTATGTGAAGCTGTATTTTTATTGAAGAAAATGATGCCAAATCGTTCTTTGTAGCGGGCCATTACCATGCTATATCAAACTCTCATTCGTAAACAACCACCAGATTAGATTTTTCCAATAAAGCAGATCCCCACTCAATCTTTAAAACCAAATATTGCAAATATTAGTGAGCAATACCAGTCAGGTGGAAGTGAAGTTATTCGGCAGTACATGAAGGATGATCTTTTAAAGACTCAATTTAATAGTGAGCAGGAAGAAAAAAAGTATAAAGAAAGGAGATTAGTCGCCAAATCATTTGTTGCTAAAGGATATGGCCATTCATATGCAGAGGAGGAATTCAATAAAGCCAAATTCACGACCTTTCTCAATAAAGACGGATATAAGTCGTTAATTAGCTCAGTTATTACACAAGCCTTCCGTAAACTATAAAGTTTTTTAATTGAAGACTGCCACAAGAAAATAACTCCTCTTTCCAAAGATTTAATGAAAAAAACTATGACTCCACTTTTAAGTTCTCATTTTGGTGAACAAATAGCAATTCTTAAGAAGTATCTGAGATTGCTCTTTGGTCTATCCAGTGTAACAATTAGCGAAAGATAAAGCATTCGATTCTACCTCTAAGTCATGAAGATTATTTACAATAGGGTTGTTACAATGTAAGAAATTTAATCTCTTGGAATTGCAGAAGAACTCTCAGATCATGATAGTCCTAACAATGCCAACTAAGACAATGAAAAAATAGAGTCAAAAAAGAATATGGTTCGAAAGTTTTAATGGACTGAGTAAATGGATGAGCAATTGATCGATGCATACATCAGTTGCAAATCTCTAGCAAAAGTCTATGATTTAATGATCGAATAATATCCATCAATAGCTGGAATTGACAATGTTCGTTCAGCCTTCTTCAAATTGCTGCAGAGAGCATTAAAAAGAGTATTCAATGAGTCTGCCCTATAAGACGATAGCAGTTTTAAATTGAGTAAGATGAGCGGAACTGATATGAATTTCATTACTCGTTCAAAGAAAGGTTTAAAAATCCGAATAAGTTTGCTTCAGTATTGCAAGATGAACTAAGCTGATCGAAATCAGCTTTACTGCATCGTGAAAGATATTCGTGAATTGCTTTCTCAAAGAGAATTCGATAAGATTTCCCAGTCATCCTCACTTAAAGGCTACAACTTAGATTCTTCTGAGATAGGAGACGAATTCCCTGAGATTGAAATTAAGACTGAGCACAATGCTGACTAAATGATTTGATTCAATTTGATCTTCAATCATAATATTCAAACTATTTACTTTTTTATTGGTAATTTAGGAAGTGGTATGTTTTTGAATCCGATCTGTAAGTAATCATAGATATTATTTAAATGTTTTCTAATATGTTTATTTAAATTATTTATAGGATTCGGGACGATAATATTTTTACCAAGAAGTTTGAAATTTTGATTGAGAATTCTTATCTAATACATCTATAACTAATTATTTGATGGAGTAAAAGATGAAAATACAATTGCATCTATAGAACCTAAGGGAAGAATGTGTTAAGGAATATCTGTAGGGCAAGTTGCAGACTATTGCTGGCAAGGAAGTCATTCATGATATTATTCATGCATTTTTGGAAGCTAATAACGAGGAATTTTTAGCCAATATTGTAGACAGTATCCTATAGGTTAAAGGATAGAATAAAAGATTAAGAGATGACATTGACCAGACTCAAACCAAAATGGAAGAATTAAAAGATATGCATAATAAAAAACTGATCGAGGAGAAGACCAAAATCGTCAAATAGTGTTAAGATAAGAATAACTTTTTAATCCAAGAGATGAGCAAAGAAAAATAATCTTTTCAAACTGATTTATTGAAGAAACATTAATAATACAATAAGAGAATAGAGCAATTGCAAAACGATATAGCAGAGGAAAGATTAAAATTAAAATTGTAAAAATAACGGTTAACATCGTCCTTAACTCAATTATAAGAAAAATATGGCTGTTTATAACTGTCTCAAACCAAAACATTAGAATAATTTAAGCGTCTTTAATATAGTCATCAACAATATAAATCCTCTCAAGAGGAGATAATGATAAGAATAGATCAGAAGCGAGCCAAAGAGCAAGAATTATATGAATTAGACATGCAGAAACAACATAAACTCATAAAAATAAAAGAGCAATAGTTTTAACACATTTTAAAGCAAAATATTGAAAATGATTAATTAAAATTCGCTGATAAGTTGAAGTAAGTTGATAAAATAGTAGCCCTGTGTAAGGCTGAAAAGGATAAACTCAAGGAATAGCACGACTGTCTGCAGGTCTAATATTGCATAGTATGCGAAAAACTATAATAATTCAGAAAATAGGTCAAATAATTTTAAGTAAAATCTAAAAAGCTTTAATAAGCTGTTGTTGAAAGCTAAAAGCGTGTCTAATTAGATAAAACTTCACTGGGATATCTGCGTGAGGAGAACAATTATCTGCGCCAATAAATTGAGGTGTTTAATAATCGCTACTATCAACTATAAACGGAAAAGACCAAATTAACCAAGGAATATGAACTATTAAAAGATTAAACATCGGCAGTTAAGGTAACAATACTGAACCAAAACAAATAGAAATAAGAAAGGCTAACGTTGCAAATAGAAGAGCTTGTATCAAATAATCAACGACTAGAGCGGGAGATATGGCGATATAACTCATAGATATAAATTCATAAAGAAACTATAGAAAAACTACAAAAATAAAGCAATAAATTGAGATAATCCTTGGAAGAGACTCGAGAGGAAATGAAAACTTTTGCGAGCTATGGCACTATTCATCAGGAGGAAGTTAGTAACTACGAACGGGAGATTAAAAAAATTAAAGAGGAATTTAGAGCTGAGATAAATATGAACAAAACCACGTCTTAACTCAATAGTCTTAAGATCAATGATTAGCTTGTTCTTGAGAAAAAATAAAATAAAAGACTACATGGAATGATTAAAAAAAAGCAAGATGAAATTGATCTGTGGAAGGAGAAATAAAAATACTATGAAATATATCTGTAGGAAATAGCAGTGCTTAAAAATGAGTTGCAAAAGTATAATATAATGAAAAATACTTACCTCTATAACCCGAACCTGTCCAAACTGTAGAAAGTTAATAAAAAAACTAGAATTTATAAAAGATTAAGTAGTATATGTTAAAAAGTTAGGGCTTTGAGAGAGTAAAATATAGAAAGAAGAGAGACACTATCTATTTAAATTCAATAATTTAGAAGATTCTTCAATTAGGCGATATTGCTTTTAGTCTCCAAGGTCAAACAATAATCTCTACTTTGCTCGTATTGTCAGCATCAAAATTTAGCCAAAACTGCTATTTTGCCACATTATAAGGCTCCTTCTTTTGAGAAAACTCTTCCTTTAATACTTGACAATTATGGTTCTGTCAAACATAATATCCGCACAGTTCAATAAAAATATCATATGATCAGTCAGCAAAGTAGAAATTTCTCTTCTCATATCGATGAACTCATCAAACGTTGAACCACGATAATTTTATATTTTTTGTCGCCTATCGCAATACTTATTTGATAATCTAATTTTGTAATTGATTTATACTTTGTTCAGGTCATGACTGCACTTATTTTATTGGGCATAATACTATTTTCTAAAAATATAAATCAATATAAATCCATCTTCTAACGTCAAACTGATAAGATTTTGAAATGAAATGTGTCGATTGATTTATTTATGATAAGATTATTTATTAAGTTGAATATTGTATAATTATGATGATTTGTCGAGCACTCCGTAGATATCAACTCTTCACAAAATCTATTAAATTTACCTTTGCAGACGATAAGGATGGCAAGAAAGGAAAAGATAGCGGTTAAGGTAAAAGCACTAAAAAGGATAAACCTAAACCTAAAACTGAAGATTAAGAGTATGAAAAAATGAACTAAGCCGTCCAAATGTCGACTGCTAGAATTGATCCAAAAGATGATTTGCGCAGAAAATTTCAAGGTTAAGTTAAAAGTAAGCATTTTCCTATACAGTTTAACAGCGTTATCTTCAAAAAACATCTGCTCTCTATGATCGTTACTTGCAAGTTCGAGATAAACCTCTTATTTGTCATGACGGTCTTCTTTTGGCTTATGAATTTGTGATAGAGAGGGTGCCTATATTTGCGCCTTATCATCAAAAGACATTTGAGGCCGAGAGAAATAGGTACGCTTATGCTAAGCGAACTGGTTTCTACGTAGATCTTCCGAAGGATTTGCGTCTTTAAGAGGGCGATAATGTTTTTAAATAATACGAGGTATCAAACGAGTAAAACAAAATTTCGCACCAGATCGTATTAAGCGCAACATAAAAAATTAACTATCGTGAAAATTCGAGAGTGTGGCGATACACTGACCCCAATATTACTGATCCTCATTCAATTCAGACTCATAGTTCCAACAACGTGTTTATGATAGTAAAGGAAAAAGGCCAGTGGGTATCTGCTCTTTAATTTAGAAATTTCCAATTAAGATATTAAATCAAAAAGATACTCATAATCATGTATTCAACTTTATCAGTTAGCATCTTTTCCAGCAAATTAAATATCCTATGGTCCATTTTCCCAGCAAAAAACCTATGGGAATTAGGAGAGTTAAACTTGAAGGTCAATAGAAAGAGGTGAGAGTGCTTACTTTCAAAGGAATATCAGCTTTTGGATTACCAAAATTTCCAACCACTATGTTTGAGGACTTTGCTTGGGTGCCGAAGCCTCATTTTGCCAATTACTTTGAAGATAAATATTTCGAATAGTCGGTCTGGGCAGCAACCCATACTTTCTGATTTGTCTAAGCTAATTTATCAGCACTTAAAATTCAAGGGAGAACTAAATTCTAGTATTGAACATTCTCCAAAATATATCTTTCTATAAAATTAATTATTACCGAATTATTCGTCCAAGAATACAAATGACGACAATACAATTATTTTCCTTTGCCAAGACAAACAAAAATGTTCAATAATGCGAAAAACAATAATAATTGGATATAGACAATGGGAAATTGAGCCCTGATTGTTAATTTACAATTTTTGTAAAAGATAGATGAGGTTGGTGAATCTAATATTCTGTTAATATATTTTTTAATTTTAGATTACTATGAATCAAGAAAGAGATAATAAAATTTAATAAATTTTTAAATGTAAAATCAAGTATTACAAAATAACGCTATTTTTAATAAATAAGGGAAGTTTATCATCCATGTAAAAAATAATGAAAACAATAAAAAATATTATATATGATAGTCAAACTGCTTTGATGGAAATTATAAATATTATTTTCCAACATCAACGAAATATTTTTTGATAAACTACTTTATTTTAGCTCTCATTAGCCATCCAAAAATTAATCGTATGTTGCCTTTGGCTTTCGTGATTATTATTTTCTTCTTTCTTTTTAAATCAAGAATATTGAAATAAAAATTAGGAAATTAAAAAAACAAAAATTGATTTTCAAATGGTATATCTAGCCATTCAAAGCATTCATAGGGGTTGTAGAATGCTTGTTTAAATTAAATTTATTTAATTATATGCTATTAATTATAATTATGAGATTTAATTCAGAACAGCAAAATCAAGGCTAAAGAAATAGTAACATTTAATTGTTTTTGATGTCGTACATCAATGAAACAGTCATTTCAAGTCATTAGATCCTCATAGAATTATAATCTTTCAATTATTGTTAAAAAATAGAAAATAACATATAGTTTTTGAGTTTATCATCATATTTCATTTTGAAAGATATAAGGCCAGTTGTAATGCATCCAACTAAAGCTATAATCAAATCCCCAATGCCAAATCGGTTCTGAAAATGAAACTTCCTTATTTTATATTTAAGGGAGATTTACAAATTCATTTTTTGAATTTTAGAAGGAATTTTAAACAAGATTATCAGATATCGGCTTAGGATTGTTAATTTTATTGTTTTTTATGGTTTTCTTCATCTTTTTATCCATTAGTTTCCCTGTTTATTGGAATGTTTTAATAATGAGCTTAGCTGTGGAGAGCTTCATCCCTAATCTTTTAACAACTTTTCCTATGAGATTTCCTTCAACGATAACTAATTGTATTAAGGTTTGCCTTCTCTATATCATTAAAAAAATACTTTTAGTGAAATTTTGGCATATTTCTTCTTAGAAATTGTATGGGTCTGATTTCTATTCATTTAATTATTAATATATAATTAAATCCCTTCCATAGTTAATTTCTATAGCAGAAAACTGATAATAGCTCAAATTAACTATAAAATCAGAATAATAAAGATAAAAATGAATCCTTTACTAACTTAAATAAATTTTGAATGCTTCGTTATCTCTAGAGCAAATAGAAATTATTGCTTATTTATTTAAATAATTCATATGTTAGGCCTTCAAATAATAAAGAAGTGTCTTACTTGGAAGAATATTAATTAAAGTGTTCATTTTTGTTTAAAACAGAGCTTTCTCAAACAATATTTAAAAAAGCAAAGCAATTAAACTTAAATAGCTTAACTTTATAACATACCTTTTTACTAAACAACGATATTTGGCAACCTAATCTTTATTATTGACTCCTTTACGGGACTTTTATATTAAAGAAGGAAAAATATTACAAATCAATAATTTATAAAAATTAAAAAAGAATTATTTTTGTCAATTTGTTTAAAAGCTAATGAAAAATATTCTCATTTTAAATCTTTTAAAATTAAAAATTAAAATTTATTTATTCTTACTTTTTGTTGAAAACATGGATCACATAATAATTGTAGATTTTTGCTAATGCACTGATTTGTCCAAACTACAATTTACGTAAATATATTCCAAATCTCCAAATCCTTCAAAAAGATATCCACTTTTATATTGAATTGTAAAAAATACTTAACATTCATGCCTACGGCTGTAGGTTTATTGAATTATTAATAATTCCATCTTGGCTGGAAATATTATTTTCAATACAATTAATAATTTTTATCCTGCCAGCAAATATAGGTAGAACTTAGTTGCAAGGTTATTTTATTCGTTTATCACTATATAAGAACCCGCCTTCAGCAAAACATAGTATAGTTAAAAATAATGTGCGTAGCTTACTGGAAAATGGCCAAGCTTACCCTTATGCGAATCCATTGATGAATCCAAAGTTTGAAGACATACAATTGCAATGCGGAGACAGATCCTTAACTTGGCTTTCCAATGTTTATTATTAAGTAAACACAATCGGAATGGGCTGGAGTATGGTTGCCTCTTAACCACTCAACTGGCCCTCTTTCTCTTGGGCAGAATCTGTGACGACCTCAGTTGGTACCCATTTAACGTTTATAAAGAATAGTTTACCTTGATGGCATAGCAGTCGCAGCCATATGTCCCTTGTAGTTATCTTGAAATTCATTTAGAAGTAACATACTCAAAATCATGCTCCGAGAGTCGCAGATCAATTTCCTGATTCCTTGATCCCTGGAAGCTCTCATAATTTATCTGTCTTTTCATACCTTTGGCTGCACCTCAGATCCTTCGGATTCAATATTGCACCTTTCCTATGAGTCCTGCTGCATCATTGCTACGCAGCTGATGTTGATAAACCTTAACTATTCGTTTGGATGCAATCAGGAGACTCATTACGCTGAGATTATAGTCTACGAGGTCACTCTGTTCGCTGAGATAGTTTACAACAGCATTCTTTTGGTCTATTTCTTAAGTAACCTTACTGGTCACGACAAAGACTTCTCCATACTCCTCATTGCAATCATGGTCGCCAACCAAATACTAATAATGGATTTCATTTTCAGGGCGGCTTACCAAAAAAGCAAAAAACAAAAGGAGTCAATTAAACTTCAGAAGGATAATCGAGATTTCATCAACGACATTAATAGGCAGGGGAACCCAACGAGGCAGAAGTTAAAGATAAGCTGAACGATGTTGAGGGAGCGAATTAAAGATCCTTCAATAAGGCTCAACCAAAATACTGATGCTTTAAAGTCCAAAAAAGTCAAATCCCCCGTTGACCCCTCTCGGCAATGATGATGAGAAGAGATGATACACTTCTTGATTTTGAAGACTCTAAAGACTATAACTTTGATAATATTAACTAATGGCAAGAGTGCCTACATTTAAACAAGTCCCACTTGCACTGTTGCTTGTAAAGTTGTAGGCACCAATTCTTTGTTTCAAAGGCGGGTCTTATCCCTTTTGGCAAAAGTTACCATCAATAGTTCGCGCAAAAATCAAAATTTGAAAGGAGGAATATTATCAACAAATGTTTAGGGATATCTGAAGAAAATTTTTCTTTATCGGATTGATCCTAAATTTAGACGTCATTCTGACGAATTGTATATTTTTTAAGTAAAAACGATTTGTAATTTTTATTAATAATTCCATTAATAAATAGTTTAGAAAAGAATTCAAGCATAAAAGTAGCATAGTAATTTTACAACTGTAATCAGCTAAAAATAATCGTAATTTTATAATTTTATGGTTCTTATTATCTCGATTTAAATTCTAATGTTTCTGACCTTTTATAAGGAATTAATTGGCAATGCGACCGTGGCTAAGGTATGTTCTCTTAACTCTTCAGCTATCCTTCTTCCTCCTAGGAAGAATACTAGATGATATCAGTTGGTATTAAGTCAATATTAGCAACGAACAAGATACTTTTTAGGGAACCGCTCTTGTTGCATTATTGATTGCCATCATGCTAAACTTTATTCGTAAGTGGGAAATTGATGGAATCCTTAAAATAATGTTTTTCTAATCTCAAATTAAATTTTTTATTCCATGGTCTTTGTAAATTCTTATCGTTATTCTGTTTTTAAATACGTTCAGTTGTCAATCATAAACGCATTCGAATGAAGAATCAGCAGTAAATCTATCATATCAATCCTGCTGTTTAAATAGTGCTCAATTAATTCTCACAAATGTAACGTACTCCCTCGCAGTCAACACTAAAACCGACGCTGCTGAGCTCATCGTTTATGAGTTAATGCTGTTTTCCGAGATAATCTTCGATGCTCGACTTTGGCTGGGATTTATCTTTGCATTGAATGATAAACAGAAAGATTTATCCCTCGTACTCATGTCAACCATTATTGCCAATCAGGTTTTAATAATGGATCTTATTTTTCGGTGGGCTTTCTAGAAAAAAAAGTTGAAGAAGTCAGAATAAAAGTTAGTAAAGGATCTTTCATTGGTGTATTAGGACATGAGAACCACCATCGGCAAAATACAGGCTGATAGATCTCCTCCCCAATATCTTTGATAGCCAATAGTAAAATATTGAATATAAAATTTTAAATTTATTGATTTATGATTGTCAGGGATATAACTTTATTTGTTTGGGGGAGTATGGATATTGAATCACTATAAAGTCTGACTTTGTAGAATGATTTAACATGAAAATATTTTGTCAAATTGGCGAAGTTTATTGACTAAACTCACTTACTATGAGGTGTACTGCAACTGAGAATGATCTGCTTCTCAGTACCAATATTATTTTATTCTATTATTAGGATTTTACAATCTAATAACAATTCATAATCAGATTCTCGCAATTTATCACTGTCATTATTAAAGATATGTTTATTAGTGTAATTAATGCAATTAAATTACTATTTAATCGGATACATGAAAAAATTTCTGTATTAGTTTTATATGAAAAAATCAAAAATAATGTGCGTAGCTTACTGGAAAATGGCCAAGCTTACCCTTATGCGAATCCATTGATGAATCTAAAGTTTGAAGACATACAATTGCAATGCGGAGACAGATCCTTAACTTGACTTTCCAATGCTTATTATTAAGTAAACACAATCGGAATGGACTGGAGCATGGTTGGCCTCTTAACCACTCAACTGGCCCTCTTTCCGTTGGGCAGAATCTGTGACGACCTCAGTTGGTATTCATTTAACGTTTATAAAGAATAGTTTACCCTTGATGGCATAGCAGTCGCAGCCATATGTCCCTAGTAGTTATCTTGAAATTCATTCGAAAGTGGCAGAGTCCTGACATACTCAAAATCATGTTCCGATAGTCGCAGATCAATTTCCTGATTCTTTAGTCCCTGGAAGCTCTCATAATTTATCTGTTTCCATACCTTTGGCTGCACCTCAGATCCTTCGGATTCTTCGCGTATGAGTCCTGCTGCATCAGCGCTACGCAGCTGATGTTGACAAACCTTAACTATTCGTTTGGATGCAATCAGGAGATTCATTACGCTGGGATTATAGTTTACGAGGCACTCTGTTCACTGAGATAGTTTACAACGGCATTCTTTTGGTCTATTTCTTAAGTAGCCTTACTGGTCACGACAAAGACTTCTCCATACTCCTCATTTCTGTCATAATCGCCAACCAAATACTAATAATGGATCTCATTTACAGGATGGCTTACCAAGAAAGCAAAACAACAAAAGAAGTCAATTAAACTTCAGAAGGAGATTCGAGAGATGATTTCTTTAAACACAAATTATTAATTTATTTAAATCAACTTTGATTCTTGTTTATTATTTTTTTAAAAAATTATTGTTTACTTTATTATTGATAAATACATAAAATTAATGAAGATAATCATCACTAACGCTTAATACGTTTGCTGAGAATATGTTACTCAAGGCGACCCTGTTCGTTATTAACGAAGTTAAGTTCCATTGATAATTATTGGATGTCATGTTCATTCTGACTCATTCCGCACATTGTCAAAAAAATGTTGCCGCATAAGAATTCCAGCCAGGTAGTAAACTTATCCAACAGGTTCACTCCCGAATGAATTTATACGTTGGTCTCAGTAAGATTCAAATACTTTAACTGGTTACTGATATACAGTTGATGTGCCACATTTTACAAGTCAGAGGAGGCAAATTTTTTCACTTCATCGTAGTTGATGTCCTCATAAATTTACCATCCTCCTGAAAGGATTGTCTCTTCTCCTTCAATTCCATAAAAACGTTCGAGGCGAGGGATTAAGTCTTCGCCTTGTTTTTGCTACATTTTGCGAAATCCTTCCATCTTGACCTCCAAAACACTTGCAACGACGAAGATGAGTTCTTGGGCAATAAATTTTCCGAAGTGCTCCTTCAGTTAAGCCATGAGGCCATGCAATTAAGCAAATTATTTGAAGTTTTGAAACAGCTGTCTGACCTTCCAGGGACTCAGTAATCGACTCAATCCAAATATTGACTAAGCTTTTACCTCTTATTCAGTTTCTTCTTCTGAGGAATTTGGAAAAGTATACACATTTCCATCAGTAAATACTTTGACTTAGTCGATGGTACATATGCAGCAGTGCTTCAAATAGACGATAGTCGCACTACGTAATTGAAGAGCGTTGTGTTTGTAAAGATGAAGGTCCAAACTTGAGTCAATGGGGTGCGGGAAGGATGAGTCAGTAGTGGTCTGAAACGGACTGAAAGGAGAAAAGGAAGAAAAAGGAGTGAAGCTGCCACGAGTGTAATTCGTGCTGTTGCCTAACTTGAAGTCTGGTGACGGTGCGTCATCTTCAACGTTCTCTTCCAGTTCCTTGTCGAAAATTAATTTGTCCATGGCAATTAATAAATAACTATTAAGTTCTACGAGTGGACATATAATGGGTAAGCCAAGTTACGGTTGCATTTCCCCCTATCAATAAAATCTTTCTTCTATCCAATAAAATTATCGCTCGCCATAATTTTTCAGCGATTATTCAAACTAAAATTAAGTTATAAAAAAATGAATCTAAATATGGCTATGATCAGACATTAAGTTAACATTAAGCGATAGTAGAATAAAAAAACTCTGACAAATCAATTTAGATGAATCTTTGATAATTTGCGAATTGTGATTGATAAATTATAAATGATGAATTATCAATAATTTTATTGCCTGATGCTGTTCAAAGTTATAGCTCATCAACTCAATAATAATTCTATAATTTATAAGAGGATCAAAACTCCTCGTTTTTTTACTTTAAATTCGAGTTTTAATCAAAATGGCTCATGTTTGGAATAATATAAAATAATTACGACAATCATTATTTTTGTTACTCAAATTCCATTGTAAAGAAAGGGATTGCTTAACCATAACTCAATAATTATCAGGAAAAATCTTATCTATTATTTACTATGCTTTAAATGTAAAAACTATTACGGAATATTTTTTTCAACTTTTCATCCCCTAATAATAATCAAGTTATCTTATATTCCATTTTACAGAGAGGCATTTATTTTATATAATATTCATTAATAGGAATATCGAAGATCATTCAAGGATTATCACGATTTTGGCTTAGATTTAAAATTGGAGCGGGTTTTTGCTCATTAGTTTTGATTCCGCGCATTATTTTCTCATTTTATGTGGGATCAAATCGCATTCTCAACAGTTTGAAAATATGAAGTGGACCCCATGAGAACAGAACTATTATGGCAACATTCTTAGCAAAGTTCAGATCTATCATTGATACATCGATTTACTCACGCAGCAATATAATCGAAACTATGTATATAGCAAGAGTCAGGATTTGACTTAAACACACAATTTTGTTTAATTTTGTGAGAGTTGTGTTAATATTTAGCAACTCTGAAAAGATGAGAGCAGTAAAGGTAATTGTAACAACCGTGGTAAAGCTTTTTTCGAACAGCCAAAAAGTTAGTAGCATAATTATAGCACCCTGATAGATACTTTTCCATACCCAAATTAAAAAAGTCTTCAAGTTAAGCTATCTTCCTTTTTGTAGACTCTGATACAACTGAGGGAACTCTCTCACCTTTTATAATGAGACATCCTCGTCAAAAATGAGGCACACAACCGGTAGCATGGTATAGACAGTAGTGTATCCCAGCATCAAATAGCCATTATAGATTGGAATGGCTACAGAATAAAACACCAGAGAGAAGATGCATTGTATTATAGATATTATTAAACCTCTGTGAATCACAAACTGAGCCATAACTGAAGTATTTTTATAGGCCAATCGTCCATGCCACAGCACTAGCTTAGATAGATGTTTAAACTGAAGGATTGAAAAGTCAGAAGCTAGAGCCGCCTGCTTGCCCTCTTTTCCAACAATACCTACACCAATATCTGCAACTTGAATCATGCCGACATCATTTCCTCCATCTCCAATTCCAAGGACAATCTTACCAGTATGTTGTTTCACTCCGTTGGTAATAACTGCCTTTTGAGTTGGTGATACTCTACAACAAATTACAGCTGGAGCCTCTGCAGCAACAGTGTAAAAGAAATCAGGAACTTCATGAAGTGCCACAGCGAGTGAGGTTCCATCTATGACCAAAACAGTGTTAGTTTTCATGCTAAACTCATTAAGTTTATTCTTCAAAGTATAGGGCTAACTTTGCTCCTTGATAATGAAGAGATCTTGGGTTGGAGATTTAAGTCCAGCTGAAATACCAATACAGACTGCCGTTTCCACTTTATCTCCTGTGATCATCCAAATATTTATGCCTGCATTTCGTAATTGGGAAATACACTATTGAATATTTTATTGTAATTTATCTTACACACCTGTTATTCCAAGTAATTCCATGTTTTGCTCAAGCGATTCTACTACTTTTGCCATTGTTGCTTCCCTATTGATCATTGAAGATCCCGCCTCTTCATACTCCTTCTTCCAATCAGCGTACTCTCTTTCACTCATTAATTTTTGAGCAAGAACCAATGTTCTAAGTCCTTCTCTTGATAGATCTTCACACTAATCGAGTACAAAACCTCTTAATGTTTCAGAAACCTTATCCTTCATAACAATGTCGGCGCCCTTCAAATAAAATATAATACGCCCTGTTTCTGAATGCTGCACAATGATGCCCATGCGTTTACTCGTGCTAGTAAAAGGAAACATTTGTAATATCCTAAATATCTCTCTCTATTTAGTTAGGGGATTTTTTAAGACTAACTGTTTTAATGTTCGTTCTTCCAATAGTAATCCCAAAGATTCAGCGATTTTTACCAATGCAATTTCGTCTGGACTACTGGCCTGATAAGTTTTGACTTCATTTTCAAAGCTGGGAGTAACATTGTGGCAGACTGCTAAGCAGCAGATAAAATCTCGGACAATAAAAAATTTGTCACGCTTGAACTGCTTATATTTTTTGCCCGCCAATCGGCATTCACAAACTTTGAGTTACACGTCACTCATTGGACCATGATTACTCTCATAATTTTTTTGTAAAATTTTGCGGAGTAATTTTTAGTCCTTTGCCTTGTAGGAGCCGACATCATTAATTGACAGTTTCTTGAAGATCATTTCATTCTGAGTTAATGTGCCAGTTTTATCACTAAGGATGTAATGTACACGACCGAGCTATTCTGGAATTTGACTGTTTCGAGCTAGTGATCCCTCAATTTCATGATCGTGATTTATACGATAGGAGAACAGGGTTTTACTAATGTCCATATTGACTCGCAGACTAATGGGAATTATACTAGAAAGAAGCAATATCTGTCGAAAAAGGTCTAGCAGCCAATATTCACCCAGTCCTCCAGTAAACACAATTAAAACTGCCAAAATTATCATGAATACAAATAGAACCTTGGATAAGTAGTTGAGTTCCTGATCAGTCTTGCCCATCTTTTGTCTCGCATCATGGGTATTCATGACACTTCGCATCTCTCTGCCTGCATAAATTACCAATCCAATAGCCTTTCCATTTGCTAAAAAACAATTGCCCCAAAGAGTATTTTCCAAATTAAGGCCTTATCTACAACCACCAGATTGCGTGCTGGACTCCACCTTAAAACAGCCTTAAAAGTTGTAGATATCCAATTTAGGCGCCTCCGCGTTAACGGTAGCCAACAGGCCTATGAGATTGGACTGATTGTTATTCTGCAGATATTGATGGGTGAAGTTTACTGCACGCCTTAGTTTCCAGTCTGTTTCTCCGTCCAATTGATCAGTCCGGATAAAAACAGATCCATCCGGCTCGCTAGTACTAAGAATGATTAAATCAGCAGGGATGCGTTGATTTGACTTAACTTCAATAACTTGTCCTACCTTGAGGTCCATGCTGCTAATATCCTTTGTACCTGTTTTCTCTATGAGTGTGTAATTCTGATTGTTAGTTTCCTCATCTCGCTTCTTGCGATAGTAATCATCATATCCTTCCTTAATAAGCGTAAAACCAAGTACAAGTATTAAGGGAGCGAGATAAGTGAATAGAAATCCAACTTTGAGCATATTCACAAACTGACTGAGAGCAATTATTAGGAAGAATAGGTTAAAGAAATACCGGAATTGGTGATACAATACTAGAGGAAGGAATGAGACAATCGTGTACTTGCTATTGTTCATAACGTTGGGTTAAGTTATACTCAAAGGATAGAGGTTGCCATCCAAGTAAATGACCCTAGCTTCAGGAATGGGCCTTGGTTTGCTAAAGATGGACTACGGAAATGGTATTATGGGTGGACTATATGCAGGTTTATGTTGTTCGGTGTCGGTATCCTTGTCGCTGATGAGCTGCATCTCGATATCTTTCTTTGGTTTCATTTGATAATTCCTTAAATTTAATTTATATGTTTATACTACAATAATTGAAATTAATTGTATTATTCAAGGAATGCATATGATTTGTCAGATAATGAGGAAACAAAAATTTTATCAGATCATCATGAGATGAAATTAATCACACTTTCTCAACAATTACTCCCGTCAATAATTCCTCGAATTCGCTTGTAGAATTGTCCGAATTTGGAAGATTACTATTCGACTGGTAGTGCGGTTTATAACTTTTATTTTATCCCTCCAAAACCAGTCTTTGATTCAAGAGCATCGTTGCGGATGTATCGAGATCTAGTGGTAACACTCTAGCCGATGGTCTGTCTCCAATCACTTTTGAGATACATTGTCATTGCTGATGAGTCAAGTTGTGCTGAATGATGTATTTGGTCTTGGATGTGCGGTACATTTTATTTAATGGCAGTATCCTGATAATTTGTTGGTTGATTGCCGTCTATTGTTTCTTTATCCACACTATATGTAATGCTACTATTAATTTTATCACTGACTGTCTGATTAAAAATCTGTGATTTATCAATAGTACTATCGATTTTAGTCATACTAATTATCTTTTCATTATTTCTTTGTAATTTTTTCTGATCTTTAAGCTTGCAAATCAATAAGTTTCTAATACTTGATGAATAACTCACATTGTTTATTATTTCACCAAGAGGTGCACCTTTACAAATTGAAGGCTCATCGTTTTTTAATATTGGCTTCTAGGCCAATTTTTCTCCTTGCCCTCTTATTCTCAATGTAACTTTTGAAAAATTACTTTATTCTTTCTTGATTAATTGACGAGAACTGCAGCTATTAATCTTTTCGAAGGCATTTTTATCTTTCGAAGAAGACCTTTTCTCTCCGAATAACTTCCGTTTAACACTTTCCTCTCGATGTACAGTAATGCTGATATCTTTTTCATTATTTCTTTTATTTGCCTCACTCTTCTGGCAATTTTCTATCTTTTTCTTTAAATCTGAGATATCAAAAGTGATTGTTTTTCTCTTAGGTTCTTCCTTTTAGGGGCTACACTTTGCGGAAGTTTTATAAGACCCTGCTTGAGAGTGCTGTGACTGGATTCTTTGCGAATATTCTGATGTTCTACGGCCTCCTTAGTTGTAGTGGGTTTAGTTCTTTCTTTGTTCGGATTTAATGAGCTGTACAAACTTTCTCAAACTAATTTGCAGATTTGCATAGCTTCTATCTCTTTTAAAACGATCAAAGAGCGCAACGACCTCGCTGTCATCATCTTTAATGAACCTGCGGATAATTAGTCGATCATCGCTGGATATTTCTTGATGAAAATACAAGTACGTAAGCACTTATCCAGCTCGATAAGATATTATGTCTGCCTATTTCTTCGCATTTTTTAATTGTTGTCGAGGGTGGACGGGCGTTTAATCATCAACTGAAACGCAATTAACTCAGTTATAACTATAATTATCGGCAAAATACTATCATCAATCCAAAACAAATAATTTAATGGTGATTTCACTTAAAGAGATCGACTCATACACAATTAATTATCTGTGTTTGCTTAAATTAAGTAGAAGGCATCAGTATAGCTTATAATTTATCATATTACAAAGTAAGTCAGATAAAGACTCGCCTTGTCTTCGAGTCTTTGCTATAGTACTGAATGGGGGATGCCAAATCAAGTGGCGTTTCTCTATTTTATTTTTTTACATTGAATTACTCCTCCAAACTTCTTTCCGCGGACTTACTCGAATGATTACTTTTAGACCTTCTCCTCTCAATTCTATTACTGAGTTATTTTTACTGCAATTCAATATTCTGAAAGACAATATCATGATTTCTGTCTGCCTTTGTTTCAGACTGGTTTAGCAATTTTTTAACCTCCTGCTTAGATTTATTGAGAGCATGATGGATTTATTTTTAAGCGTTATCTCTGATAGTAATTAGCCTGATTGATTTACCCCTAAGAATGTCGTCAACCTTAGTTTTTTTTAGAAAATTCTACATCCTCTTCTTGTAAATCATGAATTTGCTGCTATCAATTTATTAGTAATACTCAATGGCTTTCTGATTTAAGCAACAATTACCGTGTATTGCTCGATAAGGATCGCTATCATATCTTTACTGACTTGCTACCCCTAGCACAAAAATTATAATTCAAGAATTCGTCCTGACAGGTTATTGGGGAGAAGTTATACATCTTATTTCTTAAGACTTTGTGGAGGACTATATGACTATTTTTCTGGAGGCGGGGATAAGCTAAAGTTTGTATTGATCCACTGGAGCATATTAATAAAATCAAGAGAGAAAGATTATTATTAGTGAAAAAATCCAATTTTAATTTTGCCTCGCATTCGTAGAAGCGGAGCATTCTTTAATTATGACTATGCTGAGAATGATTAAAAGTAAATGCAAAACATAAAAACCTATTGCTTCATCAGAATCAGTAAATATCTACAAATGTATGGATTTGTTTTTATGAACTATGGAATGATCTTTGAAAATAATGTTTTTAAATCTTAATGTGCTCTTGATCTTGCACTCACCTTTTCTCAAAATACAAAAAGATTGTTCCAATTGATCAACCGACTTAATTATTTATTGAAGTCTAAGGTATTTTTATAATATATCTTTTGAGTTTCTACTGCTAAAGGATGATGTCATATCCTTTTTTTTTTTTTATTGACAAGATTCTTTTCTTTTGTCAATAAATTTATAAACTTTCTTATTATATCTCTTCAGATAATAGGGCACCTCTTCTTTATGATTTGTAATTTTAGAGTAGTTATAAAACATTAAACATGGACCATAAAGAACATGATCGAGCAGAACACGAAGAAGCACAAGATGAAGAGGGATCCATCAAAGATATTATGGAACGCAAAATATCAGAACTGTCAGATCTACAGCTTCGCTATACATACTCTAATGCTAGCAGTACGAGCGAATTCAGCATGTATGAGAGCAGTGCAGATCAGTTCTAGTCCAAGTTTGTTAGAGACGATCAACTATACAGTTAACTAATGCAAAAAGTAGCTCACATCAAGACCATCATTTGGATTGATGATGAAGATGTTTGCCTCTACATCTACCACTATTATCAATGGAATTAGGAAAAACTCACATCATCTTACTTCAATGATGACTGGAAACTTCTCAAGTAAAAAGAAGGTTAATATCACGTTATTAATACTTTGGAGGGTAGGGAGGATATTTGTCCTGTCTGTCTTGAACATACCATACTTTATTCTTCAGGTATGTGCCCGCACAGCTACTGTCGCAATTGTTGGTCAGCCTACATACGAGCTGAGCTTAACAAAGGCCAAATTTGTTTTCCTTGCATGAACGAAATTCCTTGCCAGCGGTCACCAGTTCTAAAACGATTTATTGATTTGATCGCGCCGTAGTTGTCCTAGCTATCGAGAAAGAAGATTTGCATAAACTATGCGATACAAGATCGGAACATCTGCTACTGCCCCAATGATAAGTGTCCCTTTTTCTGCGTAAAACCCAGCATGATGGAACTATAAATAGTTAGCTGCCCTTGTGGCGAAATTTATTGCTACCGCTGCAGATAAGAGCCTCATCACCCTGCAACTTGCTCAGAGGTCACACGTTGGCAGCACATGATCAACTCTGAGGAAACAAACTCATCTTGGATTACCAACCACACTAAAGAATGCCCACGTTGTAAGCAGCCAATAGAAAAAAAAGTTGGATGCTCTCATATGCGGTGTCTGTGTCAGTGTGAATTTTGTTATGAGTGTAACGGACTTTGGGACTAATTACATGCTGCTGCCAAGACTGAATGCCCCCATAGAAAATTGCTGGTGACTAAAGAAAAGAAATTGGATCGTTGTGCTGAATTAGATGCCAAATTGATAGATTTAATAAAATAGGCATAGAAAAACAGAGCAGCTCTAGTAATTTGTGAGTAGTTAGTGCCTGACGAACTGCTAAAAGCTCGGGTGATCAACCTTCGTACATTGGTCGTATCGGCATGGATGAACATAAAATGGACTAAAATCTGGCTTTGCTTGCATGGTCTACCAGAAATAGAAGGGGAATTATAGAAGGAGTACATTGACAGTATCCGAAATGTTATGGAACCAATCGAGATTATCCTGAAGGGCTTTAAAAATTTTGCTCTTAAGGAGTTGCATTATTATGGGGAGCAAGTATTGCAGCGAATGGAATTGCTAAAGAAAAATTCTAAGATATGGCTGTAAGCATGGTAGTCTAGTAATTGATGTATATCTATTCTCAGCAGTGATTATATTTAAATCTATAGCCAGAACTATTTTATGATTTGATCATATAGGACAGATATCATTTCTCCTTCTTTTCGGGCTCGTCAAAAATCATACACTCGGTTGTCAACATCAGGGAAGCAACACTGCCTGAATGGACAAGAGCGGTTCTGACAACCTTGGTTGGATCCACAATTCCACTTTCTTTCAGATTCACATAAGTTCCATTGGCTGAGTTAAATCCACGTTCATAGTTGTTCTCCTATAGTAACTTTGCGGCTATCAAAGTACCCTCAAAACCTGCATTTTGGGCAATTGTGATTGCGGGAATTTTTATAGCATTTTGTATGATGCGGATACCTGCCAATTCTCCCTCTGTCAGTTCAGGAATCTTCAAGAGACTATCAAGGCTCTTGGATGCATAGAGAAGAGCAGCACCTCCTCCGGGAACAATACCCTCAGCAATTGCAGCTCTGGTAGCGCATAATGCGTCAGTTACTCTGTCCTTGATCTCTCCCACCTCAACCTCACTGCCTCCTCCAACTTTTATCACTCCGATTCCTCCGGTCAGCTTTGCTAATCTCTCTTCGAGTTTTTCCTTGTCGTAACTACTTTCAGTTATTTTGATCTGTTCCGTGATGATATCAGCTCTGCTTTGGATGTCAGTCCTGCATAAATATATTGGTACTTATTGCCGTTACCATTGAGAATGATAGTATCGTCCTTTGTGATGGTGATGGTTTTAGCAACACCCAAAGTCAACTTAATTTCTTCAGGAGAACTGGTGGTATTTTAGAGAGTTACTCCGGCCTCCTCACTGATAAAACGTCCTCCAGTAAAAATAGCAATGTCTTGCATAATGGATTTGCGGTTGTCTCCGAAGGAGGGGGCTTTGACTGCGCAGATTTTGAGATTATTCTTGAGTCTGTTGAGGATAAGTCCTGCCAAAAGCTCACTCTCGATATCTTCAGCAATGATAAGAAGAGGTTTCTGTTCTTGATAGGTAAGTTCCAAGAAAGGCAAAACGTCCCTGATATTTCCCAATTTCTTCTCCACAAGTAGAACATAACAGTTTTCGAATTATATCTTTTGTTTCTTCTCATCTGTCACAAAATAGGGTGAAATGTAACCACGATCAAATTTTAAGCCATCCACAAATTCAATCTCGTGATGTAGTGTCTTTCCCTCCTGGATTGTAATGGTACCATGAACACCCACTTTTTCATACAAGTCAGCCAACATGTCACCAATTTTTCGGTCGCCATTGGCAGAGATAGTAGCGACGTTTGAGATAGCTTCCCGTCCCCGAACTTCGGTGGATTTAGCATGTAGTTCTTAAGAGACAAGATCAATAGCTCTGTCAATACCTTTTTTAATATGAGTAGGGTTCAATCCAGCCTAAACCTTCTTGAAGCCTTCTTCATAGATAGCGCGAGCTAAGATAGTCGCTGTAGTGGTACCGTCTCCGGCCTCATCATTAGCCTTATTGGCAACATCTTTAACTAAGCTTGCTCCAATGTTCAATGCTTTTTCAGGTAGATCAACAGCTTTGGCCACAGTAACTCCGTCCTTGGTGATCTTGGGGCTGCCGTAGCTTTGATCGATAAGGACATTGCGACCACCTGGGCCAAGGGTAACTTCAACAGCACTGGAAAGCTGTCTGCATCCTTAGAGCAGTTTCTTGCGGGCCTGACTGCCGAATAATAGTTGTTTAGCAGCGAAGTAACGTTGGAGGTGAACGATCGATTTAGATCTTTGAGCGACTGTTGAGAACATTTGGATTTATTTATTAATGTAAGCAGCACAATTAAAATAAGAAATTCATTTCTAGAACAATCTTCAGCTAACTCATCTTAACCATAAATTGAGGTGTTGAATCAGAATCCGAAGAGTGAGACTAAGGCTCTAGATGAAATTGACGGCTAATAGTATTTGTTGGCGAATGTTAAATCATCTCGAAATATATGAGGCATTTTCAGTTTTCAAAGAGGTTTAAAAACAAAATGGATATCATTTCAATTCAGCATAATTTTTGAAATTGATTAAAACGATACTTTAATGATGTTGTTGCAAGGATTATGGCTTCATCATTTATAGTTATTATGAATAAAGATTGCTCACTATTGCAGTTAATCAATAGACTCTCTTCTTGGGAGGCACAGTTGGGAATTCCTTCTCGTCCATTGTATAGAGGTGCACTGGACGGTACTCCAGCTACACTTTGCCAGTGCTGAGGTCAGGAATGGTTGAATTTGTGTGTTTCATCCACTCTTTGTCGTTACGATCTGGGAAATCATCTCGAGCGTGAGCTCCACGGGACTATTTACGATTGAGAGCAGAATGAATGGTTTGAGTGGCTTGTACTAAATTTATTCAATTTATACGCAGTAAATTCTCAAGTTAGAGGGTTTCCAACAAATCGGTATTCCAGACCAATCCCTTGTCAGTAATACGGACTTCCTTATAAGATTGGTAGACCTCATCAATGAGGTCGCATCCTTCCTTTAGAGTCTTTTCTGTGCGGTAAACGGCAGCGTTGCGTTGCATGTGCCTTTGCATATTTTTTCTGATCTTGGCAGTGTCCAAAGTTCCTGTTTTAGTGCGTAGGTGTTAAATTCGAGCTATTGAAGCCTCTCCAGCATTTTTGGGGAGTTATGGCTGAGTCTGTCCAGGAGTAAATTCTTTTTTAGTTGTAAGAGCAGCAGCTCGCCCAAAAATGACTAAATCTAGAAGAGAGTTGGCTCCTAGTCTATTGGCTCCATGTACTGATGCAACTGCAGCTTCTCCAGCAGCTAGTAATCCTTTTACGACGACTTATTTGCCATTAACTAATTTGGTAACTTAAGTTTTGTAATTTGATGGAATTCCGCCCATGTTGTAGTGAACTGTGGGCACAACTGGAATGGGCTATTTGGTCACATCCACATTCGCAAAGATTTTTGCTGTTTCAGCAATACCAGGTAATCTTTCATGTAGTACAGCAGGATCTAAATGGTTGAGATGAAGATAAATATGGTCCTTTTATGGGCCAACCCCGCGACCGGCAAATATTTACATTGTCATAGCTCTACTCACCACATCCCTTGATGCCAAATCTTGAGCAGAAGGAGCATATCTCGTCATAAACCGCTCTCCCAAATTGTTTCTGAGAACTCCACCCTCTCCTCTGCAGCCTTAGGTCATAAGGCAGCCTGCTCCATAAATACCTGTAGGATGAAATTGGACGAACTCTAAGTCTGAGAGAGGTAGTCCAGCTCTGGTGATCATACCTCCTCCATCTCCAGTACAAGTATGAGCTGATGTACATGTTTGATAGGCTCTTCCATATCCTCCAGTAGCAATGACAGTGTTAAGTGCCCTGATTCTGTGAATAGTTCCATCTGCAATAGAAATGACTGTGACTCCTCGGCAGTTTCCTTCATCATCCATAATCAAATCAAGAGCAAAGTATTCAATAAAGAATGTGCAATTATAGGCAAGGGAGCGCCCAAATAAAGTGTGCAACATGGCATGACCTGTTCGATCAGCGACTGCGCAGGTGCGGTAGGCTTGTTCTGGATTATTCAAAAATTACATTTACCATAGTCAAGGGACTGACCCCCAAAGGCTCTTTGATATATTTTCCCTTCTTTAGTCCTCGAGAATGGTAAACCGTAGGATTAGAGCTCCAAAATGGCTTCTGGTGCCTCCTTGCACATGTAGTGAATAGCGTCCTGATCTCCAAGCCAGTCGCTGCCCTTCACTGTGTCGTATGCGTGCCATCTCCAGTCATCTTTGTGCATGTTTCCTAGTGCAGCATTAATGCCACCTTGAGCTGCGACTGTATGCGAACGGGTTGGAAATAATTTTGATATGCAAGCTGTTTTGAAGCCCTGCTCGACAAGACCGAATGCAGCACGCAGGCCAGCTCCTCCAGCCCCAACCACAACAGCGTCAAAGGTATGGTCGACGACAGTGTATTTTTTGAAGAGGGTACTCTAAATTAGAGTGAATTACCTCTGCGTCTTTAGCCAGATTCTGATGTCCAACTATAGAGAAGCGGTAGCGTGAGGCCATTTGCAATTGCTGTGATGCACCAAACAACAACTTCATCATTGATACTTAGATATATATTGTAATAAAGTCCTAAGACTGGTATGTTAATTCTATAAGATATCAATCTAATTTATCACCTTCTAGATCTATCATTCACTGCCGAAGTGATATAATTTTGCCCTATATCTCTTTTAAGGAATGAAACCAATAAATTTGGATTTCAATAATATAAATATCTTGCCAAAATTGAGATAAATTAAGACTGATATGCTATAGGAAGCTATATTTTATAAAAAGTCTATATTTGTTCTTTAAAAAGACCATTGTAATTTTGTTTAGACAAAGTTTATACTTGACAATCAATTATATTCTTGAAACAAAATACAACAAAAATAGATAATTAGAAAAAATAATCCCATGAAAATCTATGAATTGTTCATTTATTGATTTTTTAAAAACAATAAATTAATTTTACCATTTTGCGTTTTGAGAAATTTCAATAAAAATTGGAAATTCCCAGACAATTAACAATAAACTACAATATTAACCAACTGAAATATCATAGTGCAATCTTCTTTATCAAATGATGCCAAATGCTTGCCTTTGTCATCAATCAATTTATTATTTCAATCACATCTTGGAAATAATATTTATTGTTGTTCACCCTTCTAACTAGATTAATAAAATTTATGATCTTTATACAACATAAACACCTTCAATATTGCAATCAATAATATACTAATGTGATATGGAATGAATCTATCATTATCAATATACCATTTTTTTACCAACCTCAAAGCACAAGAAACCGAAGGAGTTCACCACAGCAGCTCTGGCCATCATTATCCCAAATCCTCTGTAGAAGACACTGTAACCTTTCTTCAGTTCCTCTCTTGCACAGTGCAATGATCCTCTGTAATTTGGTTTTTAGAGCGAATCAGCTTGAATTAATGTTTTTATATAGTCGATAGGATAAATGAAAATCCAAAAGCCAATACCAGCACAGGCTCCGGCGACTAGTGAGCCTAGTAAAGACACATTGCCCTTATGGGTAAAATGTTTAATGACTGCGTCGTAAGCTCCGAAATAGCAGCCAAGTCCTACACTCTCTCTGATAATTGTTGGATAAAATCCAAGGAAAAGTTTTCTGATTCCAAAATCACGAAGAATATTAGCAGCAGTTTTTACAGAGCCTACCCCTTTTTCTTTGTTGAGAGTAACTTTGAAGCGAGCATGGTCGAGAGGAGTCTATATAGGAAGAAAAATACAACTATCAATGCGCTTGGGATACCACAGAGAAGACCTGATAGGAAAGAATATTTCCAATGAAGGTGGCCATCTGCATCGGCGAATGTTGATTTCATGATCTTCTTGAGAGTCTCGACAAAACCAAATTGCACTGAAACCTGAGCTCCCACTCCGATGAGGGGAAAGAGCATGCCCTTGTAGAGGGATAGCAGACCCTCTTCATGTATAGTTTTTTTAAAGGCATGAATGTAGCCTTGATTGTATTCTTCAGGTTTAGAGATGACCTTAATCTTGATGTTTTCGAAGGGGAGCATACTGATTACCTGCCCCCATCCTGACATACATCCGCAGAATAAGTCCTTGACCACTTCTAGGGGACTAGTCATCAATTTACAATTAAGTCGATATAAAATAATAAAAATTATTCTCAGTAATAGCATGTAATTAAGAGTGAATTATTAATTTATTTTGTGTTCGAAATCGAATTTTAAGAAACAAAAAAGGAGAAATCATTACCATATAAAGGATTTGAATTTTTGTTAAATGTATTGAAATTTAACTGCAAGTCATTAATGATCAATTGTCAATAAAGAAGGAAAATGATCGCGCAATTATTATAGGTAAATATAAGCAATTATGCAGCAAGCAACTTAATTTGTTTGAAAATTTTAATCATTTTTACTATTTAAAATCATACGAAAATATTGGATTTTGTGTTGATTTTTTAAAACATAGTTTCGGATTGTAATAAAAATTGCTCAATTAATCATAATTAAATTTATGCTATTATTGCGATTCAGTAGGCTCTTCAACCACTTGGATTCTCGTCAAGGCTGCGTATTGGCTAATTTTTCAACGGAGGCGAAGTAGACATAGATGAAAGATAACCGAGAAAGGGCAGTATGGGCATTTCATATCATCAAGACAATTACCTATGCAGAGACTTCAAATGAGAAAGATATCAATAAACCTTCACTCAGAGACGAGCTCCTTGATTTACAGATTAGCAGTCCTCATTTTACTTCTACCTAAGAGAATAGGAACTCATCGCTTGCTATCTTTAAAACCGGAGTGTCCCTCAATTAAAATGTTTTTAATCGAACTAGAATTCTTGATGGAAAAGAAAAAAAAAGTTCAAAGAATTCTCAAGAGTTTATCTTTTGTCCTAATTTATTGGTGACCAGGCCAATGTTTTCTTTGTTATGGGAAAAAAATCGATCAATATTGACCTTTGGAGGTTATGGAATTAGTAAGACGATATCAATAGTCCTTTTTCATTACTTGTCTTCAATCATAAATAAATACATTTATGCCGCTTTTTTAGATGAGAAATAAAGGATAAAACTTTAGGAACTAAGGAAATATAAACTTATTTAGGATGTACCAAAATTCTTCTATTGGAACATTGACACCGATTTTGACCAAATATAAATGTAAAATGTTAAAAAGTGCTTGTTGTACCAAGCAACAGAGCTTTCAAAAGAAGAACAAAATCAATTATAAAATCTCTTATCATATAATGCTGATATATGGGAATTTCATAAATATGTGAGATTATTAAGGTCATTTTATAGTCTTAAACGAATTTAAACAAAAGTGGTCATAGATCAACTTAGTATTGTAGCCACTCTCATGAAAAGATCGAATGAATTTTATATTCCCTACAAAAGAAAAAAGAATTAAAATCTTAAAAAGTTAAATGCACTCTTCAAAACTAAAGAAGAACAGGAGTTGCAAATGAACAAAACTAAAGGAGGATAGGAGTTGCAAATGAACAAAACTTTACTTATGGAAATTTAACGAATGCAGCAATAAATATCTCAAAAAAGAGCATAATGGTTAAAAAATGAATAAGCATATATGATACCGGCATAAAAGATTAGCTCAATCATTCATGCTCTTCCAATTCTCGGTCGCAATATAGTTTATAACACTTCAAATAATATATAAGGCTATTATCTTAAAGTAAATAAAGAAAGTGACATTAACATTTTAACTCTCAGACTTGAAGATCATAACATATTAGAGAAAGTGAAGATTAAATTTCATTAATGCTTAAATGAAGAGTGGGCCCGCAACGATTTCTATCAATATTTTTGGTTTTAAATTGAAAAACGACTCTCTTCCAAAGGATTTTCTTAAACCCTACCAAATCTCAAAACTAAGTTCTATTAAAGAGTCAAAGTCAGAGAATTATAAAAAAAATTACCAAAATATGTTCGTTTCCTGAATATACGATAAATCTTTTAGAAAGATCCTGAACTCCTAAATTTTTCTCCAAATTCTTCAGATTAAACTGTTCTCAATAAATTTGATTAAAGTATTAAATAATTGCCTGTTTATGCTCGTAAGAAATGTGTAGACAAAATACTCTAATTTATAAAAAAAGGATAGAGTGAGGATATCAAAAAAAAAAGAAAATTTATTTAACGACTTTTATTTCTTGCATTGAACTCTTAAAAAAGCAGCAGAAATAACGCAATGCAATTTACAAATTAACAATTGGAAACAAAAAATTTAAGAGGAGCAGTTTCTAAATACCTCATGTCCAGTCATTACAATCATGAATTGTTACCCGTAGAGTACACGTAAACACAAATTTACCTCAGTTAATATAAAATCTATTTTTAGTGGACCCCAACAGAATTTCTTGAAATTGGTTGGTAATCTATGCTTAAATATTTAAGAGAAATTCATGAAATCGAAGCAACTGATGAAGAGATAAAAATATATCTCTTTTAGTTTTCTTAGTTGGCAAATAATCCTGAAGATATCTTTAAGCATCATTTAATCAAGGTTTTGGAGTCACCAGAAGTATTAATAACATACAATGATTCTCTAATTCCAAAGCCATGCAAATGACTGAGCTCTTGGTTATCTATTCTATTAACATTCAGATAGTTATGTCTATATTAATGAAATATATATATTTGATATTAAATGATTGTTTATGGCTGTCGTCCAATCTTTATCTTTTAAAATTTACATTAAAGAATCTGATAAAAATGTCCCTGAAAAGGTTTATATAGCAATAACGGGAAAAGTGAATTTTTTAAGTTTTAGATAAAACCAAAATGAAACGAAAAAATCAGAAAAAACTAAAAAGAAAAAGAAGGAGTTATAAAATACAAAGAATAAAAGTATTCAGAAGTAAAAAACGGGTGCGATAAAAAAAACAGAATGATAATACTACTTCATCAGCCATTAAATAAAAATACGTGGACAAGGCTTGGATACATTTTGGTCCTTTATTTTAAAAAGCTCAATTAAATGAAGGCCATTATTATCTGGGATTGCCGTAAAAGGTAAGAACACTATAATTTAGGTTACGTTTGAAAAAAATTAATTACAGTGGGCACATTGCACAAACAATCCATCTATAGATTTCGTTATAGTTGTTTATGATAAAGAGAAAGGAGAATTTTTGATTCGATCTTTCGATGCAACAATAACTTTAACAAAACAATAAATCGCAGATAAAATTTAACAGGCCAAAAATTTACTTTCATCCATCATTATTGGAAAATACGATTAAACAGAGATTTAAAGTAAAGAATAAAAATTGGAAAAAACACGATATCCATTGAACCAGCCGCCTAATAATTTTAGAATTATCCATACTATCCTTTGCTACTAAAAGATGACGCAATAACCAGTATTATGAGTAAGAATCCTGAGGTAAAAATACAAGTTGCATCCATTGAAGATCTAAATGTTTGGAATTGTAAAAATAAGTTGGCTCTCCAGATGTACTAACATATAAAATTACTGCATTTGAACAAGTGAAGGATAACTAAAGGACGTTTCTTATCAAAGAAAATGATTAACACCAAATAAATCAATATTATCACTCGAATAAGGAGTAATATTGCTAATTTTCAATATTTTCTTCTGATATAATATTGAGAGCAGTTTTGTCACACTTTTATGACTCCATTTAAAGAGAAAAATCATTTTTGAATAGGTTTAAATTAGGCGTAAATTAATATTGAAAGGATTGTTAGATAATTCGAAAATAATTAGCTTTCGATTTTTTTTTTTAATTGTCTTAAATGAATTGTTCAAACTACTTATCCAATAATATGAATGAAAATTGCTACAATTAGCTATATTAAGATGTGAAAATACATGATTATATTTTATTTTTTAGTTCACATGGCATCAATGATAATCTCAAGAATTAGTTCCCACGAATAAATGGAGCTAATTACCGATAAAAGTTAAAATTGTATTAATTGTCGCCTTAATTGTCATCACTTAACTGATTATTTAAAAATTTATGTAGATATAAAACACGCCTTCAGTCTATTTCCAATTTGAAGACTCAGGACAGGTAAAACTCATTTAAAGTAGAAGAGCAGCTTTAGTGGGGATTGTCTTTTTTAGTTGTCCTGCACCAATCAAAAGATTAACTAGGCTGAATACAAACACAAGATAATGCCCAATGCAATGGATCTAGAACAATCTATCGAAGTCGGAACTCTTAAATAATACAGCAAAATTAAAACAGAAGAGTTTTTCTAGGAGTTTGATAATAATTTTGTTGTCACTTTTGAATAGGATAGCAAGCCCGCCCTTTAAGAAACTCATAGTAATCCAATTGGAAAAGCAGGAAACGAAAACTGTATTTGGCCCATTGAAGTCTCAATCAATTCTCCTGAATAAATGGAAAAAACAAACAATAGTTGTCAACCTCTTGCAAAGAAAAATAGCAACGGTTCTGTTTTTCAGGAAGATCTCATTCACTCAGATATTGTAGGAATGATAAAGGAAGATAAAGAAAGTCCTATTCCCTCTTTTGAAATAAAAAAGAGAACTGTCTTCAAAAATAGAGAGAATTTAATCAGCAATGCCAATAACTTTAAAATAACAAAGAAAAAATTAATAAATCAAAACACTTTGGAATTATTCGCCAGTAATAAGACCGACTACCAATCTGATTAATTCCCAATACATTGTGGCAGAGCACGCAAGCAATGTCTGACTTCAAGAATTGTACAAAAGGACAGCCAAAAAGCGATAGGTTTCCTAGATATCCATTGTATTGTCTAAAAGAGTTGCAAAAATAGAATTTTTCAGCGTGAAAATTCAAATATAAAGTTACGATCGACCACACTTGACAACTGGAAGCGCCGATTCCAAATGCACAAAAAATAAATGGAGAGAAAATCAGTTCAGACAGGTCGCATCTTCACGAGACCATTGTCTTTCAGATGAATTTAATTAATATATTTTGTATTTTTATGACAAACAAATGAGGTAAAGAGTTAAATTATTGTTCAGGCTAATTTTCTGTCAAATACATATAAAATATCCTGCTTATGAAAGATAATATTTTTGATGGCTAAGAGTTGATAAATGCAATTGATTATCATTTTGGTCACTGAAGTTTGGAGGGTGATGTGGAGCGTGTCTATGTTTCTTGCTTTTCATCATTGCCGAGACAATGATACAAAACGATGAGCGCAATGATGAGTGTTCCCATCCCAGTGCAGTATAGATACAACTCGTACTCCATCTAATATCAATTATAAGCAGATCTATACGTATTATCATCACAACTGTTACTATATTCTATTTTCATCACTATTCAAAATAACCATGATTTTAATTCCATCACATAATGTTTCCATTGATTGAGAGAAGATTTCCTTTTCAGGATGAATCTTTCTATTTTCCTATTATAACTGTTAGTTTTAAAATGGGTAACGAATCAATAATAAGCGATACAGGGTTGAAAAACGCAGAGAGAGTAGCCACTCTGGAACTCACTCATGTTGGTACAGTAACACTGCTGCGATTACAAGAAAAGCAATGCTTTCTAAAGGTTCTATCCTTTTCAGACAGCTTCCTTATGGAATAACATTTGCGCAAACTTAAAATTAGGGTTTCCAAATTTAGTGGTTGTCCACACGTATTGAACGTTTATCAGGTACGCAAATAGGAGAGGAATGAACTCTGCACTAATAACTATCAACTGCACATATATCTATAGTACTTTGAGGAGACATTTGCTCAAACTATTGAAAAGCATCTTGAGCAACGCCGTAATTTTACTGAGGATGATCTTTATTCATTTCTAGGGAAGGCAGTGGATTCACTTATTTACATTCAAGACAATGGCCTCAAGACCATACATCTAGATGCAAACACAATGATATTCAGCGGATAACAAATAAAAGTGTTAGACAGTGGAGTGGGCTGCTCCAAAGAGTACTATCGTCTTTTGAATGAGAAATAGAAAAATATTCGTAACTAGGAACACAAAATATATCTAGCTCCTGAATTACTTAAAGATCTTAAAGAACTTAACTATGATCCCTATATTTCTCCCAAAGCTGATATTTTTAGTTTAGGCATGCTTTTGTTGGAAATGGTTACTCTTGAGCCAATGCGCTGCTATTATGACTACCATAAGGCCACCATGGACTACGATAGCCTTATTCACAGATTATCAAGAATCAGCCACTCATTACCACTGAAAACATTACTGGCTGAGATGCTAGAACAAGACCCTGGGGTAAGAATTGGCTTAGTTTCACTTAAGGAAAAGATTCAAAAACTTCAAAATCCAATTTTTGGAGAATAGTCAATGATAAGGAGCAGGTCCAGTAAAATGCTGAAGGAAATCCTATCAAATTCTAGGAGAAGTGGATCAAACAGCAAGCAGGGAGAGGCTACATCGAGGAATCAATCAAACGAGAGGAAACATATTTAATAGAAGGGCAGTAATTGCAAAAATAAGTAATAATAGAAAAGATAGTCTTTAAAAAAAGATAGTCTTAAGGGGACCTGCCACAGTAATATGCAAAAAGAAGCTATTAAGCGAGAAAATATAAATTAGCACATGAACAATAATGTATAGCATTGCCAGTTTAAGAATCTCGTCAAAAATAGACTCATCAAGGACAGGAACAAATAAAATCCCAACAAACAAAGTAATTGTAACACAGGTCAAAAATCACTTAAGGGACCATCAAGGCAAATGGCTATTGATAGCAGAACTTTAAGAGAAGGTAGTAATTGCTTTGAATAATCCACTAGAAGTAATAAGTATGATTCTATCAGCAGTCATAAATTTGAGTGTAACGATAGTAAATTTGAGTCTAATACAAACAACAACAAATTTGAATCTTCACTGGAAAGTAATCAATTTGATACTTCTATTGAGGTAAAGAGCAGTCTGTGTAAATTGGTGTAGGAGAGCGGCTTAACAAATTTACTAAATCTGTAAAAATTAAATCCAATAAATTTAAATAATTATCAGTAAGCACTGAAAAATACTTCAAGGTTTGGCAGTTTTGAGGCTGTTGACCAATCGAAAAAAAGTAGTGTCGTGGGTATTACTAATAATTCTCGTATGTCACTTGGCCTGAATATAAATGTACCCTTTGCAAAATGCAATAAGCCATCCTAGATTTTTATAAAGTAGTAGAATTAGTATAGTCATACTGGAGATGAAAGAGAGTAGCATGGGCCAATAATGGTTCGAAAGTCAATAGAAAAAGAAAGATAATTTAATAAAGTGATGACCTTCAATAATAAATAATTTGGTATCTATGCAAGAAGTGTAGAGCCATCCCTAGATGTTGAATAAGATAGTGTAAACAAGTAATAAAAGCTAATATTTTCGCCTATATCATCAACCGAAAGACAATAACCTAATAGCAGCGGATATATAGAGTCTGACTTGTGTTCAGCATCTGAGAGCATTGAGTCTAGAGTTGCTAAAAACATTCCTGTTGAGGTCAGCCAAGAAAAGGTCTGTATGACTCGAGCGCAGAGTATAAAAAATAATTTCGGAAAAATACAAAGGCAACTTGAAATTAATAACTGTGCGTAATCAATTTAGAAGATAAATATGGCTAACTATAGGAGTAACACCAATAATGCTCCCACAGTGAGATAAAGTTGTAAATTTAATCAGTCTACTAGATAGGACAACGAAAAAGCAAATATAAATTCTAATTTTTTCAAGAAGATTAAGGGGAAAAAGCCGCAACTTAATATTTAACTTCAGGAACAGCAGAATTAAAAAATTGTCGATGGCAGTATCCAGTATAGTGAGATTAAATAACTTTATGGTAATTGTAATTCAGCAGCGCAAATGCAACCCTCTCTCAAATCCATGCTTGATGTGATGTCCAAAACTTCCAGATCAATTTAGCAAGAGCAGTTATCAAATTTTGCGAGCATCTCTCCTCCAAGAGAAAATTAGATCAACAAAAATACAAATTTAACTTCTAACATTAGTGCATAAGGAAAGAATTAGTAGACGATAAATAATATCCCTAAAGATAATGTAAAAAAAATTGTTCTCTCAAATGGTGATATTTACGAGGGAGAGCTCAATAATGAAGGGCAAATGCACGGTAATGGCATCATATATTCCCAGGGAAAAGTTAGGTATAACGGCTATTTCAAAAATGATAAATTTAATGGCAATGGCACTCTCTACAATCTTACTCATTTTCCTTTACCGGTAGACTACCATTATATCGATCTCGGTCGACTCTACTGGACGAAGTACGAGGGTGATTTCTAGAATGGTCTGAAAAATGGATTTGCAAAAATTTATTTTTCGAGTGGAGATAGATTTACAGGATCCCTAAAGAAGGATATAATCTAGGGATATGGATGTTTCTATTCAAAGAGTGGGTAACCTATAACTGGACAGTGGACATAGAATCGTTTTAAAGCATTATGAGTATGATTAACTTTATATTATTCTTTACTGTTTCAATAAACGAAATTTAAATAAATAATTCTGTTGAAGATGAGAGAATTGTTCAATAAGCGATTTTTAGGGATGCGATATTCCAATCACTATACACAATATTATGAATTTTGGATGGCGTTCTATATTGAACGACAATTGTATGAAGTCCAGCATTTTAATTAATGAAACTACTTATAGAATTAGTATGATAAACTGTATTTCCTTTAATACATCGAAATTAGTTTTTTTAATTTCCATCAACCGTTAATCTAGTGCATAAGTAGTTATCATCTCCTGAGAGAGGTAAACCAAATAAAGTTATATTGTAGTGGATAAAAAGAGTTGTGGGTTATTGCAGTTCAACTGTGGCTGACAACTCCGGAAAATTCATCTATTTATCGTTGGATGTCAATGAATAGGTATATGTAACTTATTTTTTAATTTATTTTGACACATAAATCTTCATTAAACTAACCGTTAAATTGTAACAGATTAAAATATAATTATATTAATAAAAATTTATAATTTTTAAAGACATTTCTTAAGATGGTTTTTGGAAGATGAACAACTCATTTAATATGTTTATACTTTTATTAAAGATACTACCTACTTTAGTATAATCAAAATAAATAACATTAATAAGACTTTCTCATTTGGTAGGTAACTATCTAAAGTTTTATTGCACAATCCAAACAAATTTGTATTCTTCATATTTGTTTTCATATTTTTATGTTCATTTTATATTGCATGATTAGTTTTATTTTATCTCATTGGAGGGTTGAAATATTGAGTTGAAATGATCTCTAATAATCGAAAAAAGATCTAATTAATTAATTCTTTTTTTTTTTCCAGCTTTTTATTAATCACAATATCATTTTTTTTATTTTTTTTATCAGAGATCCAGTTAGCTTTAATCCCTATTAATAAGTTCAGCATAGTTTTAATCGATAAACTTATTCTATCTGATATTCATAATGTTTGCCATTCATATCATGCACCTAGCAGCGTATCTAGGGCCTTTTATTAGTCAAACCCATTCTTTTCCAATGCTTCCACCGCTTGGTCACGCGTGAAACCCATCTCAGTCAAACGTTTAATCTTACCCTCGTTAATGGCTGGAGAGGCGTATTTTTTAACCCAATCCTGTGCATGTTCATTAAATTTTTTGCGGTCATCTTTGTATTCAGAGGCAACTACAGCGTCTTGGGGATCGTTTGGTTATGGCACAGCTAGCAGCACTTGCAAAGAGAGGAGGGCAGTGCGAATGGTGAGAGCGGGTGACCACTCGTCCTTGAGGATGTCGAGACAAATAGCTCCAGTTTGCGAAGAGATATTGGGGTGCCAAATTTTTGTTTCAAATTTCATTTTGGGTGGCTTGTATGGATATTCTGGAGGAAGGGTAATATCTATTTGATAGAATCCGCCTTTATATGGTGTATCATCTGGACCTTCAATGTACCCTTTCCAGTGTCGTAGGTCTCCCTTGAACAGCGATACCTTCACCGTCGATTTCTAGGACTAAGTTATGCGGATATTTACAGTTTTGGCGAACTACTCGAACTATTTCCTGATCCTCAACTAATTTTTTTGCATTAATAAGTAAAAAATAATAAAATTCAAACTGCATTAGTCTGAGAAGCCCCTCACTTTTTCCAATTGCATTTTGTTTTAATTCTCTACTCTCTGAAAGTTTACTGAGGGCAGGAGACATTTGTTTAAAAATTTACAATTCGTTTTGTTCAATTCCGATCATAAATCGCAATGTTTTTGGCGTTGTTTTTATATATTAATCAAATGCGTCGCAGGGAAAGCAACTCATCTGGGGGATTTGCCTCCGCCAAGGTAACCAGTAGTCTCATACAGAATTTTCTAACGGCGTTCGCCCTTAATAATTTCGAGCGTGGGCTGGTGGATTCAGCTCGCATGGATAATTTTAACAATTTTTTGCGTGGACTCACAGACCGCATGACTAAGAACCCAACCCAGCTGACCTCTGAAGTATTGAAAGTAGTTGTGGATCTGATTGTTGGACTGTAGGGCAATTTACGCATAACAGTAGAACGCCCGCACACCTACACTTGCGAGGATATTGTCAGGTTCTTTGTGAACATCGTGGATCTTTTTGAAAAGGTGAGCTTTATCTGGGGAAACTATGAAAAATTAGTTAATTCCGACCTCATCAACATTTTTGCTGCTCTTCTTAGCGAAAGAGAAGACGAAATTGCCAGCACAGAAATTTAGGCTCGTAGCTAACTTCTTAACACTCTCTGCCAGCATCAGGAATAGCAGAAGTCACTTCCACTTCATTACGAGTGCTCAATGAGGTAAGTACTTTATATGGTCAATTTGCCACAGAATCAACAACAATTCGCAGGCAGCCTATTTATTTCCTTTCTGAGGCAGGGAACTAATTTATAAGCTTTTAAATAGATCCTCCTCAAGTATATACAACAATGTATGTCTATTAATCATGCTGGTGGTTTTAAAAAAGCACTGTCAATTTACCAACACTTTGGAGGTAAATTTGAATAGCGCCGAGCAAACCTAGAATCTTTGGTGAGTAAAACCTTTTAATCCAATCACTGTTTGAGCTATATCTTCGAAATAAATAAAATATTCAGCTTTTCTAAACTATTTCAGCCCTAAAATTAGCCCAAGTTCATGATCAAAATTATCGAAAAGATCATTGAAAAGAATAGTTTAAATATTTCCATGGTTAAACTACTGGAAGAACTGAGTCAAATAGATATGGACCATATTTAGGATTCTGTTTTTTAAAAATTAGAGTGCAAATTCGACGGATTATTTTTGAGAATCATGGACTGGGTGATCAGTAGAAATGCGAAAGAAGAAAGTTTGCTTGGAGAAGCAGAATTGATAAAAAGCAGGATGTAGCAATCCTAGCTCAAGGAAGAGAGAATAATTGAGTTTGTGAAGAAGTTGAATAGTCGCAACAGTTAGGAGGAAGGAGATTCTTTTTCTATTCTTCTCCAAAGAGCTTGCGACAGTTTGACTGTTATCTTGTTGAAATTAGCAAGTAATAAGTTTATTAGCGATAAAATATCAATTAAAGATTTGGATGCTTTGCCTTTTCTAAAGAGCAACTAAAAGCTCAATTAAACTGTCAAAAGATTCATTTTAGAAGTAGTTCCTCAACTGTTAGAATAGTACACTATCAATGTCAAGGATAAATCAGCTATCAAGTATGCTATTTTGCTGAGAAGGGCAGAGATAGAGGCAGAAAGGCTTGCTCAGAAGGGACAAAACATGGATGCCCTTTTTCGTCAGGCTTACTTTCAAATGATACAGGGGTAGTCTCTTAATTTTCACTATCTTATCTGTTTTGTTTTCCTCAAATACTAAACAGATAAACATTTAATTACCGATTTTCTCATTGATGAAACTCTCAAAGATTTGAAACGTATTGCTCTTAATAAAAGTAATCGCAATCTTATTCTAAATCTAAGTCTTTTTTTAAAGAGTTTGGAGCATGTGTTTACCTCCCAGTCAATTAAATACAAGGTGAGACAGATGATCAAAGATTATTAACTGCTGATCTGCAAGTTAGAGGTGGGGCAACTTTTTGCAGTTTCACCCAAGGAATTACTGATAGTTAAATATGATAGTTTTGATTTTTCTTAAAAATGTCTTGAATTGAGAGACCAGTTAAATGAATCGTTCTGTAACTACGGAAAGGAACAGTTAAATCTATTCTATTTCATGATAATCGAAATAAATGATATGATGGATTCCAAACCATCTCAAGAAAACAGTCTACTTTCCGAAATTAAACTTATGAGGAAGCTCAATTTTATGAGTGAATACTACACTTGTATGCGAGCATTGCTTTAAAAATTAGAGGAATGGAGGGAAAGCTCATCCAAAGATAAAAATATAATCGTCATCCTGCAACTTGTGCTGAAACTCAACCATGCCATCAACAATACTTAAGTCAGCCAAAGTGAGGACATTCTGCTCATACTCAATCAACTCAAGCAATTTTTAATAAATGTTAATTCACAATATGATCTACCCATGCTCTCCGCTCTCTCGAGACTCAAAGTTAATCAAATATAATTTTACGACACTCCCTTCGTGGATCTACTGAAAGAATCACAAATAGTCAAATTTTACTCTTAGTGTGCCCAAGACCTCAATAGAACTCGTATAATTTTAACCAGAGCTTGCCTATTGTTGTTAAAGAGAATTAGTGAAATGAAAAGTATATCAATGGCATCCTTTGAACCTGAAATGAAAGACATGTATTTACTATATAGGCCCAATGACTGTTTGGAGGAATACGGCTTTGTGGATATGCACCTCGCTCATATGAAGACTTATACTTATCTTCTTTTGTTGAATCTCAAACTTCAGCAAAATGAATCCATTAATGGTTTGTTGATGAATCTTCGGGATGACTACACTACAATCAGAGAGCTTATCCTCTAAAAACATGAGACACACCACCTCAAAACCTACAAACAACGTTATCCCATCAATTGGTCCAAATTATGTGTAAACAACATTAAGAAGGCCCTTGTCAGCAATGACAAGGAGGTTCTGGAAGTGTTTAAATTTGTGGTAGCGATTAATCAGGACGATGCAAAGCAAGGGTGCCACTGCTTTTAAGAAATGCTTATTGCTTCTCTTGCATCTGAAATAGTAGATGATTTAACCTAATTAATAATCAAGCGTGCCAAGCTAGGTCTATCTCTTGATGAAAAATAAATCAGCGAATTTTTAACAAATTCTACTATTTTCTATCGTTTACTCAGTCAGTGTCTAGCCATCAATAAATCTCATCTTCTAAATCTTGTTGAGTAATTAATTCAGTTAGACGGATTCACAAACTGCGATAAATCTGCCTTTATCCTCAAAGAAATCGCCTGCATGTTCTCAGTCATTGATGAGAAACAGACTCAAATCTGCGAAACTATCTTTGACTACATACTTACTCTGGCGGATATCTTTCCTGGAGAATAAAAACTGGAAATATCCAATTTTATTTGTAACTTCTTTGGACTTACCATCCATTCCAACAAATAGACTTGCTATTAAGTTTTTGATAAGGAGAGAGCAACAAAAGTGAGATGCAGTAATCAGCCCAGCTATAAGTGTTTGTTATGTGATGATAAACGCATGTTCTGTCTAGGCTGTGCTATTATTTGCCATAAAGATCATCCAGTTTGTTACCTTAATCTACCTCCTGACTTAAAAAGTAGCAAATGCCAATGCAAGGAGATCAATGGAGGATCTACCTGCAAGCATAATCCTCGAGATAGCAGCGATCTACTTTTGCAGAAAGATGCAATACTAAATCCTTCAACAAGCTTAAGAGTATAATTTCCACCTGCAGTCAGAAATTATCAACCGGCACTGGGCTCTCCGTCTGCTTAAATGCTTGAAAAGATTAAGTACCATAACTTAGGGATGGGAGGAATGCCTGGAATTGGACCAGGCGGAGGATTTGGCATGAGAGCAGGAGGATTGGGAATGGGAAATTTAGACATGGGAATGGGAGGAATGGGAGGAATGGGAGGAATGGGAGGAATGGGAGGAATGGGAGGAATGGGAGGAATGGGAGGAATGGGAGGAATGGGAGGAATGGGTGGAATGGGAGGAATGGGAGGAATGGGTCGACCAAACCGTTAAATGCAAGAACCACTTCCTGAAAGAATATAAATGATTTCCTATTTACAATAAGAAGAGTTGATGGAGCAATAGTTAGGGAGCAGATGGTATAATAACGCTCTGCGCGATTAGTATGTCCCGAAAATAGGAACTAGACTAGAAAGGATTTTTGATCGGGACGAATTCCCCGGTCGAATACCTATCGACAGAGGTGATGGAAAAAAGCCCCCTCTCGCTGTTTTCTTAAAAGATAAAGTATTTCAGCAGGAAAAGTAAAAGGAAGAAGGAATCGATATTATATAGTCAGATTTTTCTGAAGAGCAATATGATCAAGATAAGATTAAGATGGAGATTGAATAAAAACAAGAAATGGAGGAGAACGCCACCATCTTGAAAAAACATGTTTTACTTCCTAAATTCATAGATCTGATGACCAACTTCTGCAGCAAACGCTCACACAAAATCAATACTTTGGCTAACGTCGAGAGATGGAAGCTGTTATTCGTCAACCCTTCCATGCAACGGCAATTGTTTATCAGTTTTCGCCTCAATAATCCCAATAGTTTTATGGTCGAGATTCGCAAATAAAATCCGATCAATAATGTCTCTTGCGTACTAATCAAAAAGAATATTGCTCAAAATAACAAATTTATGATTATTGTGTCAGGAGCAGACTTACTCGTTTTCAGCAAGGAGAAACTTTTTAACTGTGCAGCTGAGATGAAAGCTATCCCAGGATATGGAGTTATAGTCAAGCACTCAGTAACTTACTAATTGCACTCAGTAGAAATCTCTCCCAATGATAAATCACTGCTTTGCGCTTCTGGACTACACAATTTAGCACTATTTACCATTGGGGCTTAAGGACAGATTGGACGCACCAGCCACAGATACAACGTTAGCAATCTTTATATTAACAAAATCAAACTCGCTAAGATGGGTATATTTGTAGGAGTGGAGAAGGAGATTCGAGTGCTAAACTATACCTGCAAGCACATTATCACTCTTAAAGCTCAAGAGTCCAACACGCTGATCAGAGAGTGGGCCATCTACGAAAAAGCAGCTGGTTGTCAGGTTTTCTTTGTTTGTCCGAATGGTAATATTTTCTTTGCAGATCTTCTTCCTTCTGATGAAGGAAAGAAGGAATTTACTGGTAGAATTACTGACCACCGAAAGACCAAGAGTGGAACGGGTGCATCTGTTTACATAAAATAATTGCCAGACTTGGGCAAATACCTTTTTGCTAGTTTTAAAGATGGTTACAACATAATTGGGCATCTTTAGGCTGACCAAGTAGAAGATATGACGGATATCAGACTAAAAAACATCAAGTGCGATAAGAATATTTTCGATAACAATTTTATTATAGGGCATGTCGATATCGTTAAACTAATAGGAATTGATGATGTGTTCGTTGTATGCACAGTCAAAAAGTATTTTCCACCTGAAATGTCTTTTCACCAAGGTTATTTGGTTGTTGTAAGATTCAAAAAAGATGGTAACACAGATATCCAAATTATCAATGATGAGTCAACCTGTGAATATTTCCAAGTGTTCTACATTGGTAGCAAGCATTTTATAGTTGTTAGTTTACATACTGATGGCTCTTTACTACTCAGTAGTCCTACTAAAATACCTAAAGCAGTCGCTGAAGAAGAAGCTAGGAGAATGAAGGACAATGAACAGGTGAGCAATGGCGGTCAAGTTGACAACAAGTCCCAAAGCGAAAACATTCTAAAAGTGCGCACAGCTTTGGAGAAGCAGCTAAGTATTGATAAGGTGTTAAATAAGAACATCAGTAGTAGCTATTTTTTCAGAGAAAACGCAGATCATCTCAAACTCACTAGCGAATATATGATTATTAAGGCCAACTAAACTGAATACTAGTTCAGACAACTGAGTTTCAGCCGGATTGCCACTGGAATGAGTTTGCCCTTTTTTGGAGAAGTGTAGCTACCTACAAGAACAATAACTAATGTATTTGAAGTGGGATTTACAACTTTATAGGCCTTGTATTTTTATGCTAAGGGCAGTTTTAAGTTTACTTTCAGAAAGAATGAGAATAATAAATTCGTTCGTGAAAATATGAATCACGGTAATGCACGCATGCTCGAAAGAATTTAAAGGATTGAACGCATGAATGAAGGCGATGGAGATAGACTCTTTAACTCCAACATAATGAACTCATTTCTGGGACTAAAGGAGGAATCAACTCAAGAGTTAGTGTTTTTGGGGATGCAATTCGATACTTTTAAAAATAAAATTTCAAAATTTGATCAAATTTTTAACATAGACAGTGATGATGAAAGTAGCAGCATTTAAAAAACAGCACTTATCATTAAGATGTTTCTCAGCAAAAGTCTGAAAGAAGGCAATCAGTGCAGTCAAGAGTAACTATTGCAGCTTGTGGAAGGTATAAAGACTATAGTGGCCACTTCCCCCAAAAGATTATTTCTTCTTCTCAAGGAAATAATTGTTCTTGCTATCAAGGTATACGAAAAACAAGAGGAAAGGTAACTTATGATTCAAAGTGATGAAAATTACGCTCTTCGAGCCGCCACAGAAAATAGACTTACTCATTACTACAATCTTCTCAAGATGGACATGGCTGATGATGAACTTAACGACTTTTTAGACTTGCTTTTAGATATTCTTCACGAAGATACAGAACTGATGACATACTATTGTGCCAAATACACCAGCTTATTTACTCAGCTTCATAGAAGAATAAAAAAGCCTGACACTTAAGAGAGGGCCATAGCTCTAATTGAACTTTATAGTTTCGCTTACCCTATCCTTAAATATTGCGAAGTGCCCTGCATTTGGATGGTGATCAATATTAATTACACGCTCTATGATTTTATAGCTAGTTTTGAGGTGAGAAGAAAATTATATGAGGGATTGAAAAGAGATAAATGTCTCATGTTGCAACCGTGGATCAAGAACATTTCCAGCAATGAGATGGCAGTGGAGGAAGCAGAAATGCCTAAAAAATAAGAACCCAAAGAGGAGGGAGGCAAAGATCAAATGACGGAAATATACAACATGTACAACAGAGGTGAAATTGATGAAGACACCCTAATTAAAATGATTCAAGAAGCCACTAAAATTGAATTCGAGAAAGAACAAGAAAACAATCAGCAAAATTTTGAAGCTGACAACCCTTACGGAGAGATTGAACCTGAAATGGAGTTAGAAATGGAAATGGAGGTCACCACTAACCATAATGCCTCTCTAATAACTGATCTTATTGATTAGTGCACTGATAGCTTTTTGGAGAATGCGGATACTTCATATGCTCGCATAATTTCCCTTTATGTGATAAGTAAGGCTATTGACAGCAGTTTTGAAGAGATTACTGACCATCTTCTCAAGAGGATAAAGAAAATGGTTACTGAATTGGATTTGAAAGCTGAAGGATAAAAGCTGACAGTAATTTTGGCTTATTCCTGTTTGTTCAACAAAATACTAACCAACAGTCAATATCTCAAGAAGAAAGGAGGTAAATCATATCCGCTTTATCAGGAGGTTGAGATAGAAGTAACTCAAAAATTGGCAAAAATTCAACTCGAAACAGTCACTAAAATCAAAAATCCACCAAATTTGTTGAGCAGAATTTTTAGAGGAGATAAGCCTTTGTGCAATATTCACATCGCATATGCGTTGACTTCTCTACTACTCTTCCCGTGCGAACCTACTCATGTCCTGCTGTCATTGGAATGCTATTGGTTGCTACCATAATTGCGGGAATTCTACTCAAAACAAAAGGATATATCCAACATAAAGGATGGAATTGAGAGCGGCAATCTAAAAAAAGTTTATGAGATCGTGAAAAGCAATCCACTAATTTGGCAAGAGTTGAACTACTTGTAGGTCATTTAAAAATGGATTTCTGAGAAGAGGCAGGACTGGGAGTTGGCGCTGGAGTTACTAGCGATATACTATTCAGGATGATCATTATCATATATTACAAATCAATTTTATTTAATATTACCAGCAATTAAAAGATGTCATTAATAATAGATCTTAATCATATTCACAGCAGTATCCTTTTGCCTTCAAACGGTTGGATAAACATTTGATTCTTTAATGCTCGTTTTGCTTACCAGGACGGATGAGGAGTTTATGTACGATCAGGGCGTTTGTCTGATTTTATTTGAGTTTTTGTATCAATTACTTAATCTTTGAGGCGGCTACTAAATTTATTATATCCGTGTGCTTTGGCTCTCTTTTCTTGCAAATATTTGTTTCTTCCTGTCTTTTTAAATTCTGTTTTTTCTTGGCTTTTAATAATCTGAGGTAATTTCTTTTTAATTTATTTCTTATCTTTCTCTTTGATAGCTGATTCATCATCCTTTTCTTCTGAACCTTCATCTTAGTTTTTGATTTCATCCTCATCAAATTAACTTTGTTCCTCATCATTAGACAAGCTTTGCTCTAACTCTTTGCTTTTCCGAATCTCTATTTTTATCTTTTTCTTCAGTTTCGATTTTTCCTTCTTAATTTGTTTTTTCTCGTTGACAGTGTTTCGTAGTCGTTGCGCATCCTCCACTTCATTCTTATAATAATTTTGCGTTTTAATTAAGTCATAAAAATTCTAAACAGCCTTTGCTAGTTGAATCTACTCTTCATTCAATATTTTTTTAATTAAAGGTTTCAAGAAAGCAGCATCAACATTCAACTCCTATGATATTATGTGAAAAGATAGACGAGAGAGATCTTCTTTTGATATAGACCTTAGTGCTAATAGTCTTTCTTAAAGTTTTTAAGGATCCTTCTTTTTATTTTCATCGTGAATTTTTCGAATTGCTTTCTGGATCTATCTTGTCAAGAGTTTTTTGAGCATGCCGAAAATGGTCTTCTGCAAATTTTAGTTACAGTTAGGAAGAATTTTCGCTTTTTTTACTCCTTTGAATTGCTATTTTCTTTCCCCGCGAGGCACAGGTAAAAAGAATTTGCCCATATTATATCAACAATATATCAAATAAGTCATTAACATCAAAATTGTCAATAAATTCATACAATTTGTTGAATAGTGTAATAGCAAAGAATACCGTCAATATTTGTTTTATCATTTTTCTTGGAAAGTATTCAGGGCCACTTCCTGATAGTAGCTCCCCTTTATTTTCAA
>Ga0302186_10000100_pt1 | contig 77114 bp, 46 predicted proteins | sample II_Bog_E1_2_FD_198782 | JGI IMG/M metagenome (GOLD analysis project Ga0302186, IMG submission 198782) | Peat permafrost microbial communities from Stordalen Mire near Abisko, Sweden - II_Bog_E1_1 | ecosystem: Environmental > Terrestrial > Soil > Wetlands > Peat | place: Sweden: Abisko...
TGCACATACTTATCTATCTTTTTATAATGCCTCACATGATTCATTTATTTGAATTCTCTGTCTTTTTCATTAGTCTATTGATCTGTATAAGCTTAAAATAAAATATCAAACTATATTATATTTATAATATGATTTATCTTTTACTTGACTTTATTGCAACTCTAAAACTAATCTAAAATATTAAAACATACAAATATTGATAATTTCTCATGAATTAAAAATATAGATTTAGAAAATAAAATAAAAATAAGTTGAAAGATAGATAGATAAAAAGGTAATTTTAATTTGTAATTAAATTTAGAATTGCTTTTGATCATCATGTCATTATGGTGTCATATTTTGATTAATAAAGTTAAGCCAATATTTGTTGCCAATGTTTATGCCCTTACATGATTCACATTCAATGCTATAACCATCTGTGCAGACTTTAAAATTTTAATGATCAAAGTCGGTGAAATTAAGATTTGTATTCGTGTGCCCGGTTCAATGATGCGTAGTGTATTTAAAACAGAACAGTAAGGTATCAGATATGATGGCATTGTTTGATCGTAAGTGCTATCTCCAATTGCTGTAGCTGTTTTTATTTCAGTAAATGCATATTGTAAAATAGTGTTTAGATCATATTGATAGTAGTAAGCGCTATTTTCCATTTGACATTACGTTTTAGGAAGACCTGTACTTTCTTATTGTAGAAATTAATATTAACTTCATTTATAAGTTCAGAATAATTGTTTTTCCATAAAATAGTAGTCGTAATCAGTCCCCTAAGCAGAGTATAAATAATCAAATACTACCAGTTTTTACTTATTTCGTTTTACTTATATTTAACTCTTAAAGATTGTATAATAGATCTCATTCTTATGACTTGATTTTTTCCATAAAATAAATAAGATTGATAGAGACAATTCGTATGTTAGATATGTTGTCTGAATTATATAGAAATTAAACTTTTTTAATATTCTCTTATCTGATAAATATTAAAATTATTCATATATCAATTTAAGATTGAAATAGAGAATGCCTAATAATGTTATTATAATTTTGTCTAAAGCTAATATCTTAAATCAAAGTTAGTATTCTTCTTGTTTTTCTTCCATTTTTTCGGATTATTTCTTCAAAGGGGTTCTCTTAGTCACTATATGAGAAAGATTTCGACTACTCACTACATAATGTAATATTTTATCTTTCCAAAAATTATCCTTGTCACTTTAACTACTTTTTGCTTCTTGTTAAGAGCGGGAAGTTGGAGTTTAAGGTGTTTATAACATAGCCTTGCGTTTGTTGATAATTATGATGATGAGGGCAATCACAATAATAACTAAATATAAAAACATGTACATGAAACTCCTGAAGCTATGCAAACTCCTAGAATAATAAATTTTTTCGAAAAAGTCTAATTAATATTAGATGCTGAAGGAGAAAATGTTATTGTAAAGGATACAATTCTGGCGCCTCCAATGCCAATCTGATTAAGGTTATTGCTAATTTCACTTTAAATTTCACTAGCATTGGTCACTCCATTAGCATTTATCTATGTATTCACAATTATAGACCCTATAGTGAAAGAAGTAAATCGGAAAAGTCCTTTACAAGAAGAAATATTCAGTTTAATACTATCAGGCAGAATAAGACAAAAAGAGCTGGCGAGCCAATTTACATTATTAAGCATTTTAGTGAGTTGAGATTGACTTGAATCAGATTCATTAAAGATTGTTGAATTATAGGGAATGGGACCTAAGACTAGCTGGACAATAAACATAAGATTGGAGAAGCAAGTGCTCCCAGAGATTGTATATCCATTTGGGCAAGTGAGACAGTAATTAGAAGTAAAAACACAAGTAATACAGGGAAGACTACATGCATGAACTCTACCAGTATTTGAACCATCATAATTGATTTCTAGATAGAATGAAGTTGCTGCCTAATTACAAAAAGTCGAAAAAGAGCAGTCTTTGCAATTGTTTGGACAAGGTTGACAATTATAATTAGAAATATAATACCCCTTTTCGCATTTAGCGCATTTATTATCGATCGAATCACATGTTAAGCAATGCTCTGGAAGAATAGGGCATTTTAAACAAAATTAGTTAAGTAAGAAATATTGATCAGGGCATTTAATGCAACTTCTATTGGCATTGCAAGTCAAGTCTATTAAACACGTTTAACCATTTAAGATATAACCCTAAAAACAAGCATTGCATTTTAAATTACCGTTCATTCCTGAGCACGGATAATTTACATTTAAGTAGCATGAATCATTCAGTAAACTATAGCCTTCTACGCATGCAATACAAATTATTTCAGAATTACAAGCCAAACATCCTAATTAGCAAGCAAAACATTAATTTTGACTGTTCATAAAGCGGTAAGGTCCACAACCAGAGCATATATTAAGATTGTGAGGATCACAGATAGGGCATGAGTTGAAGCAGCTTGTACAATTAATTGTACCTAAAATTTGAGCAAAACCAGGCATACATTCAACAGGATCACAATTACTTGGACCATTTATGTCGCATTTCAAACAGTTATCACTACAAGGCAAGCAAAATCCTCCAGAGAAAGATATGGAGGCAGCAGTTGTGTATCCAGGAGCACATGATGTTGAATAATTTAAATTAGTAGAAAGACAAGATAAAGCGTTTGGGTCATTGCAAGCTAAACAGCTGCTGTTTAGCAATACATATCCATTAAAGCAACTTAAGCAACTAGAGCTATCTGCAGTGCATTATCTGCAAATATAATTATTACATTTGGCGATAATGCTTGATGACGAAGAGTATCCCTTCTACAATTTAGTGCAATTGATCTGATTATTAATATTCGTCGTCATGCATACAGAACAACCAAAATCGCAAGCAGCAACATTATTATTAACTTGGATAGAATTGATCCCTTACCCAATTGAAGAGCAGATACTATTATTCAAGAGACTGAAACCATCGTAACACTATATACAAACTGTTGATGTGCAATTAGCACAGTTGTAAGGGCATGAAAGACAATATAAGTTCTAAGCCACATAATAGCCAATGAAGCAAATTAGACATCCTGTAGTGTTGCAGGATAGACAATGCATATCAGAACAAGGTACACAATTTGTGCTGTTAAGCAGTGTTCTTAATGGGCAAAAGCAACCACCCTCAGAAAAAATGAAGCCAACTGAACAATTAGGATCGCATGTACTTGTTGAATTATTGTAGATAAAACCATTTACACAAACTTCACACGTAAAATTGGATAAATTGGAGCAAGCAAAACAATTTGCAACAGAACAGTTCGACCTTTCACAACTACCATTTGAATTAAGATTGTAAGGGAATGTGCATGAAGTACAATTTGTCACAGAAGTGCATATTTAACAGTTTGGGTTATTAAAATTACAAAGAATGCAAGTATTGCTTGCATTGTTCAAAAAATAGTTATCTGGACAGCTCAAGCAGGTTAATGAAGCATTAAGGTATGAACAAGTTAAGCATGTATAATTGATAGCCATACAAGATGCACAGCTTATATTCTGATCATTACCTGAGTTATAATAACCAACGGAACATTCTAAAATGCAATAATTATGATTGAGGCTGTATCCTGATAGACAAATGGAGCAAGTTATTGCAGTTAAACAAATGTCGCAGTTAGACACGTTACACTGTAATTTGCAGATTGTATTATAGGCAGTCAATTCATATCCTGCGTCACATGAGAAGCATGTTACAGTTGATGAGCATTCAGAACAATTAGTTATTGAGCATAAAGAAACGCAGCTAGAAATATTTGATAAAGAAAACTGAATATAGTAACCAGCATTACATTAAAGACAAGTAATATTTTAGAAGCATATATGGCAATTGCTAAGGCATGAACTTTAATAGCATGTCCCGTTAGTCAGCATGAGGCCTGTTGCACATTGGTTGCAATATGAACTATTTATAGGACAACTCATACAATTATAATCATCACAATTGAGAACGCATAAAGATGAATGACTAATCAGATTATAGCCCATTAAGCATTAGGAACAAGTAACACTCGACGAGCACAGGTTACAGTTCGATACTTTGCAGATTATAGTGCAAGCCGTCTTATCAGCGCTTAAGAAATATCCACTAAAGCAGGAAAAGCAAGAACTGTTTGATGAGCATATTGCACAATTAGCAAAACATGAAATCGGAACGCATCGTGTATAATTACTGTTTGTTTGATAGCCGGTGATGCAAGAAGAGCAACTGTTGGAAAAAGAACAAACATCACAGTAAGCAATAAAACAGTTAATGGTGCATAAACTGCTGTCTGTGCTTAAGATATATCCTTTTATGCAAGAATAGCATGATGAGTTAGTTTTACAGGTCGAACAGGAAGAAATATTACAGACAAATGATTAACAAAGTAGACTATTTGAATTCCAAACACCATATAAACATCCACATCCAGCAATGGTTGCAGTGCCATCAGTACCGGACTGTGAAGAGCAGAGAATGCATTGATCTGCAACAGGAAGATAAAGAAAACCTTGAGAAACATCACATTTCATACATCCATTTGATGTTATAGTTCCATACGCAGATAGAACTGAGCAGTTATAGCAACTGCTACCATATAGAAATGCCCCTGCTGCACTACTACAATAACACGAGAATGGATAAGATTTTATATTCCATGAATATCCTTGGGAACAAATACAACTATTATTTATTGCATTTCCAGTAGCGTAGGGAACTGTCGAACAAATAATACATATTCCACTCACATTTGCAGTTATATTATTTCCACAAGAACAATTACCCCCACAATCAGAACAGCTAAATGACCCATTCACTATAGACGTATAGTATCCTTCACTACAGGCACAACTTCCCAAAGAAGGATACCAAGTCAGAGTTGTATTAATACAGTCACACCCATTGCTTACTGAAGATGTGCCCGCTGTGAGCTTTTGCTTACTACAAGCATAGCAAACTCCATTAAACAAAGCAAAACCTTCCACCATAGAACAGTTGATGCATCCGTCAACAGTAGTTCTGCTAAGATTATTTATGGCTACAGTACATTTTTGACAGGTATCTCCCATATTAACATAGCCAGCACCATAACTATTGGGACATACACAACCTCCATAGTTATCGATAAATATAAAGCCATTTAGGCAGCTGCAACCTGAATCTGAGGCAAAACCGTTACTGTTTTGATTGTACTGACAATAAATGCAATCACCGTTTGCTAAGTAATGATTTTGATTGATATCGCAAATACAACTAATTTGAACAGTGTCCCATGTATATCCCGAATAGCATTAGCAGGAGCTTCCGTTGATGGAGTTACCGGTACTTCCAACAATAATGTGGCAGTTAATGCAGCCTTGAACTGTTGGCAATAAAAAATTTCCTACAGTTGAGCATTAACAAAGTTTTGTAGTAAAATTCCATAAATATCCTTGCATGCAATTACAACCATCAGAGCTATTGGAAACTGTGGTATAAAGAATATTGTAGCAATTTGCGCAGGAATTCCCATTCTGAAAATAGCCATTTGCCCAATCGCATTAGCATTGGTTTGTAAAAATATTCCAAAAATAATTTGAATTGCAACTGCATCCGTCTACAGTTGCTATGCCCGTTGAAAATTGTATCGAAACACAGTAGACACACTATGATGCTTGGCTGAAAAATCCTTCAGACTGATTGCAAATTTTACAGGCCTAAAATATCGAGCTATTTCTCCAAGTAATATTAAAACAAGAAAGGCACTGACTTCTGTTTATAAAATAATTTGAGGCAGAACAAGAGCACTTATAAGTATTATTGGCTGGATTTAATGATAGAGCATAGCCTGTAGCACAATTATTGGAAATTGAGTCAAAATTTAGAATGGTAGAGGAAAATTCGCAATAATAGCCATTGAAGAAAAAAGAATTTATGCAAAACAAGCACTCATGTATTAATCCAGAGTGCAATAGAGAACACTGCGAACAATTTGAACCTATTTGTACCCAATATTGTGTGCACACACAAGTTCCTAATAAATAACTGTATATATATCCTGTTTGGCATATGCAATATCGGACCCCATTTACAGTTTGGGCACTAACTCCATTTATAATAGAAGAACAGTTTATGCACCCAAATTTAGAAACAGCGAATGAGCCTCCAGAACAGTTGTTACAATCAATTTGAATAGTATTATTTGCTATGATAGAACAAAAAATACATATACCATTATTGATATATGCAGGTTAACTCATAGAATAGCAGCCACAGATCTAGTATTGCATTGACCAGAAGTAGGGCCACACACAGCCACAGGAAGTGGAGTTTTCAGCAAATCCACTAGAGTTATTAATGATTCTACAATTAATGCATTGATTGTTTTTAAGGATAAAACCATTTGTATAATCACAGTTTACAGTGAGAATTCTTGGTAAATTAACTACCAGATTATTTTTTAAATATAGCAGCTTTGAGCTTGTCATAGACTCGTTATTAGTTAAACGACATTCCAGGTAGATTGATGACCATTAATATCCTTATTTACAAATGCATGCGTCTAGTCTTTATAATCCGGCATTTTGCACATGGATGGTATTCTAATGGTTTTAACACTCAATTTTTGTATTTTTTGCAGAAATTTATTATTCCACTTATTGCCTTTGAATCGTATTTGCCCTAACAGAGCTATATAAAATTAGAATCAAGAGACTCTATACTCGCATGTTTGTGCTATAAATTGAAATGGTAAAATATTATAAATCCCAAGACTCAAACATTTGGATCTTGAACAAATTATGTTGTGTTTTTTATTCAAAAATTATTGGGATATCTTGGCAAGTATATATTTTGATGTGGTTAATTCGCTGAGAGATTAAATGAAGAAAAAAATAATATTACAGACTATTTGCACAGAATAATGCTACATGAGAAGATTAAAATATCACCTTAAATGAATGTTCACTATATTTTTTCTCCTTTATATTCGAAAAATCATTAAATTTTAACATTTTGCTAATGAAAAAATTCTATTGAATAGTCTTGAACTTTATAAAAGAATTAATCACCATCTATATTAGTTTTTACTACATTCAGAAGCAAAATCGAGATGTGAGGCTATAAAACAAAATTCATCTTTTGAGTTAATAAAACCTTTGCTGAAATTACTATTTTTTCACAAAAAAATTCAGATTCGTATAAAAAGTTATTTGTGCTATTTTTAACAATAAAATTGATCAATATAATTTTTAAGCTGATTAGAATGATTAAACCAGAATATAAGAATATAACTGGATTATGCTATTGTGTTAATTTTCAATGATTTTCTCTATCAAAAAATGTTTTTCCTCAATTGTTTAATACAGTTTTGAAATTCTTAAAACAACAACGATATTTGGATAATATTTGGATTGAATTCTATTTATAATAATAGCTTATATGCATGCAGAATTTATACTACTATTTATGATATTTTAGATATAAATATATCAAGTTTAATATAATCAATGAAGGTGCATCTAACCTTTTTATTATTTTTATATTTAATTCTTTTACACTTTAAATAAAGAAGTTGATCAATGGGAAAACCTACTCAGCTTCAAATGGATTTTTAATTCTTTTATTTAAATGATGAATTATTAAAGGTTATATTAATAATATTAACAATATTTGATTTCTTAATAAGATCAATAAGCACATGCCTTATTGCTTGGCCAGGGGTCTTTATCAATTGAAGATATTCGCAGATCATTTAGCACATATCCTTAAACTGCAGCACGGACGGTGAGACCTGAGGATTAAGGTACTTTTTGACTCTACACATCATACATACTACCAAAGGATGCATAGCCATGAGCTGAGCACGCAATAGTCCAAACATTATTTTTGGAAAAACGCAGGAAATTTGTGAGGAAATTAAGATATATATTTCTATATATGTTGATGTTGGCAATTTGGCTGGAGTTGCATTCAGAAAGAGTAGAACCTGATTTGCCCTCCTTTACACAATTAATACCTAAAACAGCAGGGATAACAGAAGAATCATATTCAGAATTAATCAACAGAATTTGATTGTCGATAGAAGTCCAAGCATTTTCTATAAAAAAACACTTATATTACTCTCCAACTAAAAAACGATTGCAGATAGGCAGGGGAGTTTTTTAATTTGAGTTTGCAGTATTGTACAAATTTTGCATTTATATATCGAGGATATATTTTCCCTATTCAGGAGACTATACGTTTATTAGCACTCCGGAATCAACCACTAGATAAACTTAGGTTGGATTTGCCATCATATTTCTTACATACGTTGACCAAAGGTAAGCAGCGATGCCTCCGGCTGATGATCCTGTGAGGAGAACTTTTTCTGCAGAGGTTAGATTATATTTATCGACTAACCACTTTAAATGAGAACGAGTGTTGTCGGCTCCTCGAAAGTATAGTTGAGAATCTTCATATTTAATTGGGCTTTATGCAGAGCCTTGGTGTAGAGATCCATCACAATAATGAATGAACACCTTAGTCCAGGTCGCAAACTTGCTGAGAGCTGGATCTATGGACAGGTATCCGGTCTGATTTTCGAGTGTATCTGGTAGAAGTTTACTGCTTCCACGCTCAGTTTTACTTCTATTGTAGCAACTTTCTAACACTTCAGTCATGCTTTTGCCTCGGCAATATCCGCCTCCATTGAAGAATATCAAAAATTTTTTGGTATCCCCTCCTTCATGCAGATAGATGGCTGGTGAAGATCCATCCAGGCATTTTGCTTTAGGATCAGTGTTATGAATTATTTTTTTATAGGGCTGTTCAGTGCATTTGGCCAGTAAGGCAACAGACATGACCATCATGAAAAAGTGGGCATTAAAAATCCTACACATATAACAAATTATAAAGATGATCCTTTTATTAATCATCATAACCTTAGAGAAAAATAAAGTGTTCGAAAAATGCATGGATTGAGTTGATTTTAGAAAGGAGGGTTCTCTTTCCTGGATCGGATAAATGGTTGCTACCTGGCTCATTGTATTTATGCAAACTTCGACGGTGAGCATGAACAACTCGATGACTAATGTCGTTGAAAAGAAGTTTCGTATAGTTGAGTTGGGAGGAGGCAGGGGATACTCATGCAAGACATCTTGAGAGTATTTCAAAACTATAAAATTTAACATTATTTCGACTTGTATTTTATTGAAAGTCTCCAAGTATAACCAAAAGTAAATGCTGTAAATAAGTAATTAAATGATTCGTCTTCGTCAATCCTTTCGCTTAATCAGACTGTAAATGTCTTATAGCCCTTAACTTTTACTATCTCACTTTTATTACTCAAATTTGCTCCTGTGAAAATATCCTTTTGCTTCTTTACATCTGTCATCATCTTCTCCTTAAAATTTGGAAAACTCCTCAATCTCACTGCGATTTAGTCTTCCCAGTATAAGTTTACCTCAAAGCTTTCTATTTTTATAAAATAACATTAGGTGGCATTCAGAGCTCAAGATATACTTTATTAACTTGAAACTGTCAGATATTAAATGAAACTAAATTATTCCTTGTCAGGAGCATTATTAGTAAGTAAATTAAGTGATAAAAACTATATAAAAGAGTCTAATGAAAGACTATATTTGGTTATAATTATTATTATTCTTGCATTTTTCATTTGGCATAAATTTAAAACAAATCAGTTCCTAACTTTATGAGCATCTGTTTAAAATTAGTCACTGATCAGCTCTTAAAGTAAGTCTAACATTGATAATTTCTGTATTTAATGATAAGATATAACAGAAATCTATACATGTTTGCTTTTTAATTAAGTGAATTATTAACTTTTTAATATTATAATAGCCATAAGCTACAATTATTTAAATTAAATACAGTTTCATTTTTAGAAATTGGGGAAAGCTTACTTGTGATTCTAAAATTAGTAAAATAGTAATTTGATCTTAAAAAAATTATCATATTTCCATCAATTTAATTTTTAACAGTTCTTCATTTTATCAAAGTCATAATAAATTTATTTGATTTTTGTTCCATAAAGTGTTGAATTTTCAAGAGTTAAATCTTGCCGTAGAAACATAAACCAATAGATTTATCAAATTTTAGTGTAACAATAAAATAGTTAAAAATGGGCCTCTAATTTTCAATTACAGTTGTATGAATTTATTTGTATTGACCATAAAATAATTGCTTAAATTTCATTTTTTAGTGGTAAAGACTGATGATGAATACTAATTATTTTTATTTAAGTTCATTTAAGTACATTTCTTTTTTCAAATGTATATTGAATTATTAAGCTTGTATATGACAGATTTTGTTTCATAAAACAATAGAAAAGTCACCAATGAGTTGTTTTCCTCTACGCTTACTTTTTCCAACAAGTGCTCATCTATAGGTCAAGCCTATCTTCAAACTCAATGTATGTCGACCCCATTACTTTAATCTTATTAATGTTAAAGTCCTGAAGATATAAATCCTGTGAAACATTAAATTAACTTCAAGAAAGGTCAGGGGAACACAAAAATTAAAAATCAAGTATTTCAGCAAGTTAATGATTATTTTGAGGTTACTGAATCAAGTAATAGCTATTAAAGCATTTAAAGAATTCTCAAATAGTAGAATTGTAATTTAAAACAGCAAAATCAACTACTTTTGAATGAGGCCTACAAATTGCAGATGTCCACTAAAAAATGCAAAGATATTTATCGTAAATAAAAGCAATAATTATCTAAAATGAAGGAGGAGTGCATTAAGCAAAGGTGGCGCGTAGATGAAATGAAGGAAATAATACTAAACAAAATAGTGGCTCTAAAGGGTAAGATCAAACTGTCAAGAAAGAATAGCCAAAGTACAAGTGAATGTGATACCGTTCAATAAACATTAAACTTAAGTCAATAAAACTATTGATGAAGTTTAATTAATTGATCTTTATTTTATTGTTTTTACAATCATTCTATCCAATCACTTCACTATGTATTTTTCAGGAAATATTTACCCTATTTCCAAATTTAAAGAAGAAATAATTAAATTTAATCAATTGGAAAGTAAAATGATTTATGTTATTTATGAAGCCTTACCAATTTACAATATTGAAATTATTGGACAAGATATACATTTTAAGTTGCATTTATTAAAATGATGAATAAAAAAAAATTGGATCATATCAACTACGGCATCACCAAAGCTTAGGCAACTCATCAAATTTTAGCTATGGAAATGATGAATAAATTAATTTAGTAATCTCGCTAAAATAATAGACTTCTGAGAGAAATTACTACTAGAACTTATCGATATGAAAAGATACCGCCCATTCAGAGCAATAAAGCATTGTTGTCCTAAACTTAAAAATATTAAAAAAAATAGATAAGATAGGACAAAAAAGAAGACCCAAATCAATGGAAAGATATTCTTGAACACGAAAACAACGAGTTAAAGACAATAGTTCATGGATTGGAAAGAGGCATGAGTTAAATTGCTTAAACTAACAGGAAACTTTATTAAGAACTCATCGAAAACGAGTCTCGAAGAGTATCCCAAGGTTTGAGTCCATCCAAAAAAATAGCAACAACTCCATCCTAGTCAGAGCCCAATAACAACATAGATCAATTCAGTGATACATTGCTGAAAATAATTAGTAAGAAATAAAAAAAAAGTTATGCCAGCTACGGAATTATATCTGAGATCATGCCTTTTAGCGATAAAAGATAGATAAAAGTTAGATTTAGAGTCATTGACCTTTTGAATAGCTAGGATATTTCTAATAAGTTGGAGATTGAGTTAGTGAAGCTAAAGACTACATAATGGGTGGGAATGGTCTTCCGCGCTACTGCTTCTATTTGTTGGAACATGCTTCTTGGAGGATCTCTCAGCTTCGAGGAAGTGAAAGTTCTTTTTACATAAAACATCATCTTTAACTTCATCGAGTTAATGAATGATTTATAAATTTTAATCAGTGAGGAGAAGAGAGAATAATTGACAGAACATATAAATCGCGTATCCAGAGATGTCTTAGAATTTTTAAGCAAGCAATACCCCCAAACTAAGGTTGAGGCGCCTAATATATCACTGAGAAAAGCCATTCCCCTCATTTAAAATCACGGACAGGTCAAATTTGATATTGTTGCAATGGTGAGTCGAGATGGAATAAAAACACTCACTGGATGTGAGCCTGTTTAATTCAAATTACGATAAGATAAGGAATATTCTACCATCATTATGAAGACTGTCAATTACATAATTGACAAAACAGAGGAACAGTATGATAAATTTTAAAAATTTATGACTGGAATTTTCTAACAAATTTATCTTCCCAAAGATAAAAGGAGGCCAAGACCAAATTCTGGTTTAGTTAGTCATTCTAATCATTAGATGGCCAGTAAAGAAGAAAATCAATATCGTGAAAAAGTTAAATCATATTCAAGCTATCTAATTGGTCGAAAAATACAAAAAAATACACCTAAATATACTGATATCTAAATTCAATCTGGGGTATTTTTTGTCAAATCGCCAAGTGTTTTGAGGATAATAACAAAATGGCTCGAGGAGCTGTGGTAGTTCGCATTACAACCAGCAGATGATCTCAGAAATAACCCCCGTTAAATCAAAAATCACGAAGGTAAAATCTTAAACATTTCAACGAGGGCCAAAAAAGTGCTATTTGAAAAAGTGAGCCAGCGGGCTAGTACTATTAAATAAAAGGTTGAGGCTTTAAGAAGTTAATGCTATAAAATGGAGTTGCTGCTAACCAATATAGAGTACATATCGGATAAGAAGCAGACTCACCTCAGCGGAGATCAAATGAGTGTAGGCAAGTACTGTAGTAACCTTCGAAATGCTATCAGTGCATTTGTCTGTGCTCAACTCAGTAAAATCATGCATTATTTGTTACTTATTCCGACTTAAATCGATGAGTCAGCTTTTAGATCTAATGATGAGGAATTTAAATAGCAAGCAATCAAACATTTAGGCCGCGCCAACTTAGTAACTTTAAAAATATTCGATCTTTTGCGTTGCAAATGCCACTCCAATGAGGAGGAAATTATTCACATTGTCGAGGCATTGAAACAGTTTGATAAGGATAGTGAAAAATTTTAAATTGTAAGGGTGAAGGACAGACTAAATCAAGGAACTCGAGATATTTTGATGAATGCTCAATATGATGGGGGGCTTGTATGGGAAATACAATTGGCAGTTACCTCTCATGTTGATAAGAAGCAGGATTTGCTTGATAAATATTAACACTTTATCTATTAACTGAAACGAGCCAAACTTGGACCTCTTTCTTAGTGTGTTTCCATCTGGGCTACCTTGGAGCAGCGTTCAACTTACTTCTAATAGCAACATAGCACTAAGTAAGGAATAAATAAATCTTATATAATCGAGCATAAAAAAGCAGAATGCAGTAAAGACAGTCTCAAATATTTTATGCCATTCAAGAGACCTATCATTTGCAATGCTTGTAAAGAGTATTTTTCTATTCCTCTGACATCTCTTCTGAACGCTCGCTGTGAATAATGTAAAATAACTTACTGTGGACAGTGTTTTTATATATCCTTGTCAGATTTATAGCGTAAGCAATACATGTTTCAAAATTTCAATAAAAAAACGCTCATGAACAGTGTCGCCTTTCAAGATCTGATGTAATATAACAATTTTGAATAGCCTTTGCCACTCGAGGGATTTTTTATTAAGAAGAAATTTTTAAATAGAGAACTTTCATATTATAGAATCGTTAGGATGTAACCTGATAATGACAATGATCAAGAGGAAAATGATGAATTTCCAATCATCTTCTCTCAAATTATTGTTAGAAATGAAGAAGTTGACATCCGGAGAGTTCATCGCAAGGAAATTAAAGCTAAAGAAACTAATGGGAAATATTATCTCAAGAGCGGTTATGGGTAACTAAAAGATTTATGGATCTATTACTTTAAAGATCGCAACCCAGAAAAAATAAGTTTCAGTCAATTGTAGGAGCAGATGAAGGACCCCACCAAGAGCAAGATAAAATATCTAAATGTTCTATACTAACCGAATTACATGAATGAATTAAAGCTATTTCGCAAGCAATTCTAAAAAGTAAAGTTACTTGAGAGTATGAAATGTATTCCAGACATTAATAAATATTAAATTGCTGTCTACAGATTTCCACATATGTTAGTAATGGTCAGATTAGAGATAGAAGAAAAAGAACTCCGAAATTTATTAATCAAAAAAGAAAACAGAGCCACTATACGGTCATTTTTACAGAAGAAAGTCACCACTATTACTATGGAACAGCACAACCTCACTGATTAATTGCGATATCTGACAGGAATTAAAAATGAAGAAGTGGCTTTTTATCTGCAAAAGATACAAAAATTATATCTAGCTGGCAACCATATAGCAGATATTGAATGCCTTGAAAAGATAACCCACTTATAGATTTTATCTATATGTACAATTTATACTAATTAGCCAAAAATAACTTGACCAGTCTCAAGGGAGTGTAGAAACTCACTTATCTGAACTACATTAAATTCGGTAAATTTTTAGAGATTTAGATGATAATAACGTCAGTAATTTGTTATAGGTTCAACAGCTAGTTAATTTAACTTACTTATCAGGAAATTCTAATAATATTACAATACCAAAGGGCATTGAAAATCTTCCAAAGCTCTCTACTCTTGCTCTTTGTAACACTTCGAATATTTAGCTCGAAATCAGATTACCAATGCAAATTCACTGTCCAATCTCTTAACTTTGACGAGAATATATCTACGTATAAATCAAATTATTTAGGATAAAATCCACTAACTGATATTGAAGGTTTAAAAAACATTAATTTTGGTAATTTATTTATTGGTGGAACTCAAATAAATCCAATGGACATCGCTAAATTCAATTATGTACAAAATATACGATAGCTATCATTGAAAGATATCAATATGACTATACTTCCAAAAATGTTCGGTCAAATGGTTTCGTTATTATAACTTAAACTCAGTACTCATAAAGCTATACAGATAAAAATAAGATAAAGAAAATATAAAACCTCGAGTCTTTAGTAAACCTTATCGTTTTGGATATGAGCGATAATTAAATTGAAAAAATTGAAAATTTATCCACCTTGATCAACTTGCAAATATTAAAACTGAGTAATTTAAAGATAATATAGAACGTAATCATATCCAAGTCGTTCAAGGAATTAAGGGGTTTATTTAATCTCTTAAATCATTATAGCTCCAAGAAAACCCACTTAATGATCTAACCAATTATTTAATGTATTAAGAGAGACTTTAAAAAATGAAATTAAAGTATAGTGAGGGAACCATTACAGAGGAGGCCAAGAAACAACTAAAGAAGTTTGCAGAATAAATCGGTAGCCGCACTGAAAGTGATGATTGATTTCCTGATCAATATCAAATAGTCAATTTAAATTGTCTAAAGAAAATACAAATGAATTATTTGATTTAATCCTGATAAAATTGGGTGCATAGTGATGATATTTGAATTGACAAAATATAATAATAAGATAATATCATAAATCTAATCATTTTTAGATGTACACTGATCTTTCTCTGGTGGTCACTAGCTTCATTGAACTCTCACATTTAATCAAATCTCTTAAGGAGCAAGCAATTACGTCTGCCGCTATTGACTTTTAATTTACAGACACTCTAATTACTGCCATTCCTGAGTCCTTCAACAAACTCAAAGTAAGTCTATTCTCATATAGTAAAATGCAGGATAAATCAATCTTTATAGTCGAGCAACACTAATTATAGAACAAAATGCTACCCTTCATCAATTAAACCAATTTCCAAATAATAATTATGATCTTATTGCTGTCAGACCAAAAAATGAAAAGGCTTTTCATGCTCTATGCGTTGAGTACGATGTAAATAATCATGTATTATTAGAACTACGATATTATCAGTCTCGATCTAAGCAACAAACTACCTTTTATGCTAAAGCGTAACCCAGTTTACGAAGCCTTGCGCAGACAAAAATATTTCTAGCTTCAATGCTCTCCTCTTCTTGACGATCAAAGCCGAGTAATATGCCTTACAAATTTTATCAACGTAATCAAAGCGACAGGAGGTAAAAACCTGATTGTTTCCACTCATGCAAATTCTCTTCAGAATCATAGAACTCCTTACGATATTGCAGCTCTTTTATCTTCCTTAGGGCTAAGCAAAAATATTGCTCTCGCAACAATGAAATAAAATGCTGAAAAATTATTGAAACTTGCCATCCACAGAAAATTCTTCAAGGGTACAATAAAGGAATTGCCACTTCCAATAGTAAAGAAGCTAAGTAAAAAAATTCAAAAGCATCGATAAAATATAAAGAAGATAATAAGATAAAAGGATATTATTGATGAAAAATGATAAAGATAACTATATTGTTGACATTAATATGACATTTACAATCCGATAATTTTGAAAGACAACATCAGATATGAATTGTTGAATTAATTAATTGCATTCGATCTATTATGGGAACCAATCTATGAATAAATTTAATTTATATTTGTTTATTTTCAATTTTCATCATCCATTTTTTTAATCTGAAATAATAAGTGGATCATAGTAGTCTCATCAATTGTAACAGAAAACATCAGAATTTCAACATTTAAAAGGAATATGATATTTAGATTTATAATTACAATGAAAAAAGAAGGAAAGCCCGTCAAGAAAGCAGGCTTTGGCTTTGGAGATGCTATGTTCGAAATTAAAAATCTTCAAATGGACTACGCTCAATTTTAGGATTCCCCTCCAGTCATCCCCCAAAACAAGATACAACAGAATTCCATCAATAAAAATTCAATTCCTAGTAATATTAAAAAGCCAATGAGTACGACCAAAACCCAAAATCCACCAGCAAAAACTTTGCAGCAAAAATAGCCTGTCTCTCTCTTCCCAAAATAAGTTTTTAAAATTGCTCCAGGAAAAGAATTCATTAAAACTATTAAATTTATTCCATTAAATAATTTTGCGATTACAGAAAAAGTTAATGAACTTGTTCTTGGTAAAGTTGACTCAAAATGGGAGTACAATGTCTTTGGAGATGGAATACCAGCAGATCAGATAGTGTAAAAGCCTGAAGTATCCCTCAGTTTTAATTGTTAAGATATGAAACAAGGCCATTTGGGTAACTGCTATTTCGTGGCTGCACTTGGCAGTGTGGCTCATTTTCCAGGAATTTTACAAAGTAGGATACCAAATTATAAAAAATATGGGGCTAAATAAAAAACTTTTCAAGTGTTCCTTTTTGAAAGTGGAAAATATATTGAGGTATTGGTTGACAATCTTTTCCTTAACATATATTGTAAACCCATTGGAAATGATATTAGTCCTATGATTTTGGAGAAGGCTTATGCTCAAGTATATGGAAACTACGATGTTATCAATGTTGGTCATGCTTCTGATGCTCTGCGGGACATCACTGGAGCCCCCACTTCCTATATAGACCTGAAAAACAAGCAATAACTCAGAGAAAGTATAAAATCAGCCTTTTAAAATAAGCATCCTCTAGTAATAGCATCTAAAAAATAAAACGTCCACCCTTCAATTAGCGCTAAACATTCTTATAATATTTTGGAATATTAAATGCTTCATGGGCAATTATTTCTCAAATTGAGAGATCCTCGAGGATGGACGAAAGCTGAATTTAATATTCCACAAGAATTAAATAATAATCCATAAGCTGGCACCTTTTGGGTTGGTGAAAATCAACTTTAGCAAAACTTTTAGGTGATTACAGTCTGCAAAATTTATAAAGGTTACTCATATTTTTATAAAACATTTTCTCAAAAAGAGCTCTTTAATCGCATAGGATCCTTATCTTTACATCCACATTCTCAAACAAAAATATATATTACTCTTCATCAAAAGCATAAAAAGTTTTTTGATGATAAATTTTCCTACGATATCATCAGGCTGCTTCTTGCAGAAGTAGATACGGGCAAATAATAGTTCATTATTGTAAAGACTATAAAAACTTAATTTAAAGCTGAGCAAATTTGCAATATCTAAGCTCAATTGGAGGCGAATAAAACCTATATGATAATTGGGCAAATTGGAAGCAAAAAGGCGAAAGATTTATTTCCTAAAGAATTGTTTACAATTTCAGTGTATAGTGAACAAAAAGATATTGAGTTCGAGATGTCAACAGGCAATATCGATGTTAAGCCTTTTTTATGTCACTACATTAGATAAAACAAGGGTGAATTTAAAGAAAGTTCAACATAACAAGGTTTGTATAGATACCAAGGTCCACTTTTTGGCTATATTTGCATGTATTATGAAAATAAAAGCAAAAAGCATGTCGTATAAGAAGTAGACTACACTGTTAAAAATGTTGAAATAACTGACAAGAAAGTGCAACTGAGCCCAGGATAAAATAAATTGATAATCCACCCGATTGGATCGGACAATAATTGTTCTTATCAATGCAGCATGAAATCCAAAACTTTCTATAAATGATAAGCATATTCTAAATTGATTAATTCATCAATCTATATTGTAAAATCCTCATTCATTTTTATCTACTTCGATTGTTAAGATATTTTCATCAATTTATTTAGGTTCTCTTGTCTAAATAAATTCTTTGAAATAAAATTAACATAAGTTATAAAAAATGAATAAAAATATCTTTTATTCTGAAAGGCAAGACAAAAAAAAGATTTAATACACGCAACGCACATAACCACCAATTCAGAATAAGCCAGCCCAAGGATTTGAACCGATTCCAAGGATATTTGAGGTGATGAGTGTCTAGACTTATAAAAAGATATAAAAACCAAACTTAAATCCATAAAAACTGAATCGTATTGCCAAGAAGTTAGATCTTGAAGAATAAGCCAAAGTTAATTTTAATGTCCGAAAAAATGCAAATGAGTTAGTCATAAAATATGATGTTAATCCCTTCAGCAAAGTTTATTAATAAAAAGGCCGGTAAATTTAATAAAAATAAAGTAAAATGCATTAGAAGAGTAAGTAATAAATTGAATCCTATCATTAATTATAATTTCATCAAAACTCAAGTTAAAATAGTAAAAATAATTCTTTTAAATTGATCAATCTGATTGAAGGAGTATAAAAATTTAGAAAGAGGAACGTCAATGAAGTTAACCTTGCCAGAGATATGGATTTTTCTATAAGTGATAGATCTAAGGAAACATAAAATTTTGTCAATATTATCAAAGAGATGACTTTAAAGCAACCGTTTCATCGGACAGTATAATCTTCGAGCAGTAGCAGTGAAGTGATGCCAAAACCGCTTGAGATAAAAAAGCGGTCCTATGAAAATTAAGAACACTTCAAAAGTGTAATGTAGTTTTCCAACATTGTAAATTTAAAATAGAAAAGTTATTATCTCACCAACCAGAAGATTGACAATATTTTTGATCTAGTTTTTCATCGGGATGAAAATATCACAATGGGGAATGATATACTTGATAAATACCACTTAAGTCATGATTCTATGAAGGAAACCACCAAAAATGTTAAAATACCAACTTATAGAGATATATCAAGACTTTCGAGAAATTTAATCAGAGGTATCTACAATAAAGAATCCAAGAAACAATTCCTATCATTGAGTGAATTAAACGTTGCAATGAATAACATAACAATCGAGTCTATTTTGAGTATCGCTGCAGGCAGATCCACTCCAGATGATATTAATGAATAAATGAGAGATCAACATTTAGCATCAGCTTCTCTGTCGAAAGAAGATCAAACATCTTTATCCTCAACAGTGGAAAAGGAAATACGGTACAATGATAACACGATTTGTTATGGTACATAAAAAAACGATGAGTCAGATTATTTAAATCAATCTAAAGAATTTCTTTCAATTCCATTTAACAGTAAAGAACAAAAGTATATTGCTGAGATGTAACAAATATTAAAATAGTTTAATATTCTTCAAATTTAAAAATAACAGATTAAATCTTAACACATAAAGGACAAAATAATGATGGAATCAATACAAAAAAAAGAATAAAAGCAGTTGAATGCAATGTTCTTGAAGGATGCCAATTTATAAAAAGGAAATGTAGATAGAACAATTCGCAGAAATAAGAAGTTTAAAGATAGAGGAGAGGAAATTAGCATCAAATCAATGATAACTGCCTCTATCACGAAAAAGAACTATGACAATAAATTAAACACACAATCTCATCTACCAAAGCCGACCAATTAAATAGTAAAAAATATCAGATAAAAGTGATTTACTAAATTTTATCAAATATATATTGATGTCAAACTTGACTGCCTTTATTATTGCTATTAATCATGTAATAAATTTATGGATAAGGATATCACGTATCTCTCCTCAATTTTATCATATCTCTCAGCAATTTTTCCAAATCTTTAATACGATTTCCCACAAAGTCCCCAAATTCCCACTTTCCAACTTCCATTGAAATACTCCTTTTCGTGATTTAATTGGTTTTAAGCTCAATCTCATTGGCGATGATGTCTCCAGTGATTTTTCTCCAGTTAGGCTTTGCAACTTCGTCTTTCATTCCTTGAATCTTAATCATTTCCTTTTGTAAAGCTTCTCTCATTCTGATGATATCAATGGCGCATCTTTCCTCCTGCATTTTCATATATTCAATTTTATACTTTTCGCTCTCCTTGAAGACCTCTTCAATCATATAATAAATTCTATCCTTGAGATTTTTGAATTACCCGTTTATCACCTGCAACATCCTCTCGTTGAAATTTTTAATTTTGTTGTCAATGTTTGAAATTTCACCTTTTAACTTATTCTCCATACTTTCAAGGAAGTGGAAAGATTCGACCCTGGCAGACTAGAAACTAGAATCATTGGCAACTAGTTCCGTTCTAACTTTTTGGTTACTTCCATCCATATCAAATCTCAGAGAAGTCACCTTTCCATCTCTATAATTGCCTCTTTAATCGTAGCTCTCAAAAGGTCTATATCCTTGGTTTTCAAATTGAGGATTATAGCCAACCTTAGTATTTTGAATAGGCGAGTTTTCTCTATGTCCAAAGTCTTCTCTATAAAGTTTATCCACAGTTGAGTTGTTGCTGGGTGTGTTGAATAGATTTTGGTTGATGTTTTCTTCATAAGGTTTGTTGACAGCAGGCTTGATATCATAGTATTTGTCTTTGGAGCGAGAACGGCTGGATCGCTTCTTAGTTGGGGAGTTTCCAAAGAGGGATTGCTTCTTCAGAAAGGTCATGAGGGTGTTGTCGTTTGGGTTGTTCATTGGTAATTTTATTGTGATAAGTTTATAAGTTTATAGGTGTTGATGGAAGAAGATATCATATATTATTCATCTTTCTGATAAATTTTATTTCGCGACAAAACTCATCCGATAAATATTGATTTGCTTGAACTAATGATTTTAACTAATTTAGTTACTATATCTTTCTTGAATTGTAAATGCAACTTATTCATGATTTACAACTAAACAAAAACAAAGCAAAAAATTGTCTTTTTGCTATTATAATGACGTAAAACTTATATTTACTCATTTTTATTCTTTTTATTGCGATGAAGGTTATTATTTTACTATATTACGGTTTGTTTTAAAAAATAGATTTTATTAATCATTCTAATATTTTCATTAGATTGAAAAGCTAAACGAACAGCAGAAAGCTGGAGTTGCCACTTTTATATGAAAATACTGTCAGCCTCCATATATCAAACTATGATATATGAAGCTAATTAAAAAAATACACAAATTCAAGTATTTCAAGATAAAATAGTTACCACAATCAAATTTTATATTTGACTTAGATATTAATTTTTTGATTTGCCCAATATTGCTTATATCTTCTATCTAATCGATTGTGGCATTCCCATAAACAAGTATTCTGTTATTCTTCCGTTTTTTATTTGAAACAACTCTGACTACAACTGCTCAGCTTCTTTTTAGAGTAGAAATTTATGTTGTCTAAAAATTTTTACACCTCCTTGACCTCCGATCTGCACTTTTATTTGCATGTACGGAGTTAAGTCACTCTTTCCCACGCCATTGCCTTATTTTACGATGACGAGTCTTCCGACATAAAGTATTTGTAGCAGCCAACATAGCAATGATACTTGCGAATCTAAATAAAGATTTGAAATACATTGGGCTCGGTCATATCTTCGAGGGAGTGTTTATTGATGGTGGTCATGATTTGTTTAAGATGAAGCTGTATATGTGATTCGTAGTCAAGAATATCTTGGTTTGAAATTCCTTACAGTAATTTTTCGATAACTTTCATAATTATAACTAACTCAGATGCTTATTGAGCAGCAAAAAGAAGTGCAAAATAAAAAACACAAATAAAGTTTTATTGATGTGGATATGAATGATTGTTGATGGTTCCTGATAATAGATGAAAAGATTATTCATAAACAAATTATTCAGATTTTCCAACATCAAGAATAATCCCTATGAGCTGCTTGGTGTCGCCAATGCAGCAACCTAGTAGGATATCAAATCAGCTTATTACAAATTAGCTAAACAGTATCATCCAGATCTCAAGCCAGAATATGCTGATAAATTTAAAGAAATCAATGAAGCTTATAACATCCTCAAGGATCCAATTAAAGTACTGTTTTCTCAATTAAGAGAACCGATTATGATAATCTGCTCAATCGATCGAAGGACAAGTAGAATGTCAGCTAAGTGCATCAAAGCCACTATAATACAAATTTCCATTATGGATACACTAAAAAAACAAGACAACAATAAGGTCCGCGTTATGACAGTAACCCCTTCGCTCATTAATATGAAAAGCGATTTTCGAATGAGTTTACTCGCAATATGTTTCGAGCTGATAACGAGATGCAAAGGGGAAAAAATATTAGGAACAGAAGTAATACAGTCCGGAATATTACCATTGGATTCTTTTGCGTCTTTTTGATTTTCTTTTCAGCGGAAGTTATGGTCAAAATTTATGCTTTTAATCGAATACAATAAAAATCTATTGTATATGAGAGATTGGATCCAAGAGAGGAGAGCAGGGGATTAGTTGATTGACTACATTTGCAATATTTAAGAGCAATAACAATTAAAAACTAATAATTCAGGCACAATCAATTTTTACTCTTTAAAGGGATACGGGGTTGAATCTCGCGGTTTTGATTTTTTAAAGAAATGCGCACCGATATGGGAACAGGGTCGATAACTGCCCTGATTATCTCAGGGCCGATAATATTACTAGGCTTGAACACATTGGGTCTGATAATCTTGTTATTTGAGTTGGATTTACAGGGTTCACGCATATTATTAGTACTGTTCTGACGTGATCGTTACTCATTTGCTCGGTCATTTCTTCTGTGGCCTCGAGGTTGATGATCTTGTGATACCTCTGCTCTTGACTCCCTTCTCTCACATCGGCCTGAATGATCATCCCAATCCTTTAGCATAATATTCTTGTGGCAAATAGTACAGGGTTTAGTTCGAGCTCCACAAGACTCAATATGCTTAGCTATTTCTGCCTGACCCCAATTATTTTCACAGTATTTGCACAAAACTGGCTTTCTAGGACAAACATCCTAATGACTGCTGAAAAGAGCAGGCTCTATCATGAGGTTACATAATGTACACTCTTTTTTCTCGTGAAATTATGTCTGGAATAGTTAAATAAGTACATCATGCTGTTCTTGATCTTTTATATCGACCATCTTTTCGCACAGTTTACACCTTCTGATATTGCGGCAGCAATAAGCTTCGTGTAGATCGATGCGATCAATAGGAAATGGTTTCAGGCAGTTACTGCACTCTTGAGTTTCACCTTCCATTGCTGTTATTATTTAAATGATAATCCAAATAAGCGGTTAGTATTTTATATCTAAAATGTGTTGCTATATTAATTCCATCCTCCTGCCATTTATTGTAGTCTGTAAAATCAATAAATTATTAAATAACAGTTGATAAATTAAATCAGTCTCCTTCTTCAGCGGTGACCTTCCGTCATGAAATAGCGATAAGTCGTGTATTTACTTTTAAATCGTTGGGTAATGCAGAAAGAGCCTAATTTTTTGTTGGTTTGTTTGATGAGATGATCCCTAATTTATATTATAAGTACACCTCGACATGGTAAGGAGGACGGAGGCAATGGGAAGAGTTGAATAGTTTCAATATTTCAGCCTAAGATAACCTCTACTCGAAAATATTACTCTAATCCTCCATTTTCATACGCTATTATTCTTGATTTGGTGGATCCTTGTTTAGATCGTCCTCATATCCTTTCATGTAACTACAAACTCCATAATGTGGAGGCAACCTTGGTGCAGTTGGTGCGAACTCTTCCACCCCTTTAAATTTGGTTTATTTATCATTGTGCTCCTCCCTTCCTGATGGTTCTTATTTCCTGCTGCATCGCAATAAAGTTACTATTTAGTTTTATCAATCATGTGATGAAAATTTGTCGTATCGATATAGTTGTTAACATTTCCATTAGCATCTGGAATGTAAGGATCTTATGGGGAGAAACGCCATTCTCCATCGACAATGAATTTGTATCTTAGTTAGGATGCGGTACTGATGGAGTCCTCGCGGAAGTTGCTGATGTCAAATGGTGAATTACGATCGTTATGGAAAACTACTATCCCTGTCTCTATAGAGGTACGGTTTGCTTCCATTTGTAGAAAGACCCTGTCAGCAACACCTGATTGCCGCCATAGCTCCAGGTAAACTTAGCAAAAACATCTGAGTCTCTCGACATGGAGGGGTTGCTTGCTTTTCCTTAGATGGATCTAATTATAAGATGTTGTACCCTGAGCTATTAACAAAATTAACTGACTTATTCAGGCTGTTATTCTTTTGAAGGGAACTTTTCGATGCAGGAGTGCCCATCTTTTAGATATCAAATATATAACAAAGAGTATAGATAAATAATTCATGATAATTGATCTATTGTCAAAAATTGTCACGATTTTAATTGATTTATTAGCAAGATATAAATATTAAAGTAAATGGATATATTTAATTATCGCTAATTATTATGGGCATACAATATTTTATTGTTTAAATAAAAAGAAACCTGATTTATTCCTATTTTATCACCTTAAAGCGACTGTATTAAATTATCCATACTTTTAATATAATATTTCAGTCACTGATTAAATAAAGATTGAATATCTATTACTGCATTTCAAGTAATTGAATAAATATCAGTTGAATTACAGTGACCCAGTTCGACCAATATGCACTCTCTTAACACCCTATAATGTTTCGAAGCGGGCTTATCTATCTTATTCTTCTTCTTTTTTTATTTATTTTTATTGAAGTTCTACTAGTATTGGCTGATCGAGGATCATTTTATATGTGGAGAGAAAAGTACTGATTAGCCCACAACAAGAATATAATATTTTTGTGACGAAAGTATATCCGGGCAGTTTTAATTTACGCACTAACATAACAATTCTACATATCATAATAGCTCCATCAATTTCATCGATGCGGATATCCTATCTGTGCTTGAGATATTCCTTGCATAGCTAATAGGTACGATTACTATTCCCAATTGGCTCATCTTTATATTATTTAAGTTCATTGAGTATTTCTTTCATGTTTTTGATTCTAGAATGAAACTTGTAGTTATTGACCAACATTTTAAAGATAATTTTAAAGAGGGAAAAGAAATATTTATTGGCCTTGAAACGCTTCAATTTTGAAGAGTACCAATGACTGAGGACTTCTGTATTAATGCCCCATATTATGTTATCAAAGATATTCGAAAAGAAAGCCATTAAATGCTCCATTATTACTACTATTTTCAGATATAGGGGCTTTTTAGACTCCATGTTTTTTATTATCGAAGCCATTTGATCGATGAACTTTAAAAATTTAAAGATTTTACGGGTGTTTTTCATGGTTGCCCGCAGTTTATAGGCAACCATTGCTGCAGTGTTTTAATTATTCCTAAAGGCTTATAAAACTTCTGGAATTTAAGAGTATTTATTGCAGTTGTAGTAAAAATCCGCTAGGTACTGGAAGACTGAGCAAATTTTATCTCTGCCTTTGCATGTCTTCATTATCATGGTAAAGGCTGATACAACAGTGGCCATGTTCTTTCCGTAAACCATTGATATCTTTGATTTATCCTTTATGAAGGAGATGGTCTCCTGAGATAGGATTCGTCTATAATTTTTCATTTATTATAAACATCAAATGAGTATAATCAAAGTAAATTACTTAACAGATTTAGCAATTTCAGGAAATTAAACCCGAGATCAGAAAATATTATTTATTACATTTTATAATAATTTACAGATAATAATCAAAAATAATAATTCGACAAACTTGGATTAAATAAAGATATTAATTTTGAACAAAAAAGCGCGAAGATCAAGACAAACAAAAATCTTGAAGTTAATTTTGAATATTTTGCTTAAAATTATTGCAGTACTTCATCATGTTTGTACAAGATACGAAGGTTCATTTAATGATGGCTTTTAAGCATCTAAGATGAGCTAATTATATAAAATATAAAGATATCTTTTATTTTTTATCGAACATTCTATCAATAATCATATTATTACAAAAATATTTTGATAATTTATGATTCTTGTTGAAAATACAGCACTTTGCTTTCACCATTTTAATTAATAAAATGCTTGACATTCTTAGCTACAAACAAGCAAATTTCATGTCAAATGAAACGCTATCATGTTTTTAAAGAGCATTATTATTATCTTTTACTTCCAACGAAAAATATTTCAAAGGAATTATATTGATAAAATATAATTTTACAATCATTGTTTAATTAAATCAATGTCAATAATACTATCAGTTCATGAGATATAAGTTATTACAACAAAATTTACAATAAAAATTATGATTAACTAAAATTTAAATATAAATTAGATTTAAAGATATAAGATATCAAAGAAGAATCATATCTTATTTTTACATAAAATTCTCATTTTGTGGTTTTTAAAGGCTCAGATTAAAGAATACTGTTTTATTGTAATTTAACTTGTACTTACGATTTAATGATCGTTATTCAATATTCTCGCAACAGCAATTTATCACAGTCTTTATTTGACGTCGATCTATCCAATCTCTTTCAATGATTTGAAGTTAAAAGCCCGACAAAAAAGCACAAAGAGAGTGATAGAATTGACCACATTTAGAACAACTTAAAAAACAGTTTTTAAAAAACGATTTTCCACAACATCTGCACTGCTATTGTTGTGAATTTTCTGGATTTTTCCATATTTAATTTTCTTATTTTTCATTAGAAACCCCAATGCTTCTTATGATATCGTTGATTTAAATATCTTCTGATTAATGGGGAGCTCTTTGGTTTTAAAAATTCGAATTTACTTCATGAATCAAGTCGAAATTAAAATTTTAAAATGGACTAAAATATTCTATTTCCTGAGTAGTAGCATTATTATTGATTTCTGGATTTAATTATTTAGTATCCGAGTAAACTTAAGTAGGACCATTGTTTCTTAATTCTTAATAAATGCTGAAGTGATTTGAGAGTTTCGAATATCCATGAATTAATAAGCAGAAAGCATGAACATACTCATTATCATGAAACTTGATTATCATAAGTCCGGGCTGATGACAGATAGCGCACCAATCAATCTTTTCCTTGACCTCTCGTTCTACTTTTTGATAGGAGCAATAACCGCACTTGTGTTTGGCAAAAGAAAAGCATATCTGATGAGCTCTAAGACCACAAGTTCCGCAAAACTAAAAAGGATTGATTTGCTAATAGTAATCTGATAGACATACTGAACAAGAAGTTGCGAGGAATTGCTTGCGTCCTCTCTTTGGGCGGCGTTTCTCAATAAAAAATTTAAGTTCTTCCTCTGAGCAAACATTTTAATAATTCTTGGTGATATTCATCTCAACATGCTCTTTGAACTTAAAGTAATTGTAAAAATCAATTTAGGAGTCCTAAAAAGCATGATGAATATTTTTGAAAAAAAGTAATCTTGTATACTGTTAGGCAAGACTATTATTTTACAAAGGTAAGGAAGATATTTTTCTTCTAATCGATTAAAAGCACGAAGATAATTCAGCTCTTTGCTCAAGATACATGCGATATGTGAAAGCTAATTATTCAGAAACTGAGCTCATTCTACTGAGAGATCTGTCATATTTGTCTTGACTTTCTCTCAACTTTTCTATGAATGTGATACGCTTTTCAGCCATTTACTTCTCCATTCGAGAGATAAGTAGTATATGGGGAGATAAATTACTAAAGTGCCTGCTCCCAGGAACATTTACGACGGCATCTGTTTTGTTGTTAGAAATCAAGATAGAAGTGCCATGAGTGCTATCTAAAATTTTAGCGATTTAGGAATACCTCGCTAAATTAATAAGGCTAAGAGATTAATCTAAGTTGAATGGTATAGTCAACTCGAATAATTCTTCGATAGAAGTTAAGGTATAAAATTGACTCATGATCTCTGTCACTCTCTTTTGAACAATGGATGGTTGTATAAAGATCCATTGTTTAAATTGGCTGTACCATGGATATTTGTATTATTCGTGAACTATTCCTTCAGGTTAAAAGGATAATCCTTGAGGCTCAGTAACTTTCATAGCTGTACAATCTATAGGCGTCTTTGTTAATCTTTTGAATGATTTTCTTGAAGATTTATGAATAGGCCTATGAAGTTTTGTTGAATATTTCTTAATTTTTAAGTCTGCTTTTTTAATAAAGTGAAGATTCATTAATGTTAGATTAGTCTAATTATTATAGATTCACTAATATAATAGTAATGCGATATAAATTTATAATTATTATCAATCTTGAAATACATTAATATATTAAATAGACACAACATAAAAATGATAAGCAAGAACTTTCTCAACCGAAAAAGTGGTACAAATATTTTCCTATTTTAAACTTTTTGTTAATAACGCACAGTATTATTATCGACCAATTTTTATATATGTAAATACTCTTAAATATGCAAATAAAAGATCAGTTTTATTATCTTTAATCGAATTAATGGTTGAAACGATTAAAACTAATAATTTAGTCCTTCATACTTGATATATAGTCATTGATAAACTGATTAAATAATTCAAGTAAATAAAATTTGACAGTTTATTAAAAAATCAGAGTTGGAAAGTGACCTTGTGAGAGTAGATCAGAGGTAGCTCTAGTATAGGAAATCGATTGTTTATCTATTTAAGTACTCTTTCGTTTAGATTATTTTCTTCATCTCTACAGAAGAAAATATCAGACTTTTTGGTGCTTGATAATATCCTTGATTTATTATGCTTTTCACTTCTTGGAAGTTGTTAGCTTTAATCTTCTCTCTTTTTCCCAAAGGAGGGTGTTCCAGGAGAACAGATATCTTCTCTAGTGGATCTACTTGAAATTGAATGTGGTCTATTAGGTTTGTCAACAGAGGAGTATCGAAAGAAGTCTTTGGGAAGTTTGCAAACTTTAATTCTAATTTTATTAACTAAAGAAGTGGCTCTTCTATGATTTTCTTTTCTTAAGTTGTCCAAAGGTTTTGGCTCTATCATTGAATAATAATTTTAAGATGATTCATTTTAAATAATACTACGATAAAAAGCCGTTATCTCAACGTTCTAATTCAAATCCCTTATTCTTTGGTTTAAGGAATTAAGGCCTGAACTTGGTATGAGAATAAAGATAAATAAAATTTATGCTGATTGGTTTGGTAAGAGAAATTAAAGATAAAATATCAATATTGTAGATAAAATCCTGATGATTAGATGACAAATATTTATCAGCTAAAGGATTAGAAGAAAGATAAATTAAAACAGGAGTTTATTTCAGTTATTTTAAAATTTAACACAAGATGATTGTGATAAAAAAATGAAAATCTAAAAGAATTTATTGAAAATCTAATTTTGAGAAATACCTATTATTTAAGCTAAATGTTTAAATAAAATAGTTTTAAAAATTGAGTAAAAATAAGTAAAGATAATATATTAGGAGACCTCTTAGAGTTGATGAACAATAATTAAAGTTATAACCAAAAATAATTAAAGGATATCTAACTGTAAAATTTGAAAATAATTTGATGTTTTATATATAGTAATTTGAACTGATCAGTTTGACAAACACAATTTTTCAACCGTTTTTTGGAAGATTTCAATTAAAGCAAATCCTAATGATATTAGCTCTAAGATAATTGAATTAATAACATGAAAATTATATTAAGCGCTAAATATTTGCTAATTAACCGAAGATTATCACGAAATACCTAATTTTATTCAAAATCTCCGATTATAAATGATAAATAACTTCCCTCAATTTATAATGTCTTGAATGAGTTCCTACTTTCCTTTTCAAGGAAAAATACTTAAGGAGGAGACTGTAGAGATTATTTCAATGAATTATGCTATGTTTTATTAATTTAAAATATAATAATTTAATAGATCAATATAAATGATAAATTATTTTGGAAGCCTTGCATCACCTATAAGTATGCAGATTATGATCAATAAAGAAGCAATACCCATCTTTAATAATGCCACAGGGCCAGGAAATCGATTAATTCAATGTATTTCTGTTTTTTACTTCAGTTGTCAGGTGGGCTCTAACTTAAGATTTCAATCGCTATCAATCACAAATCAATGCTAAAATTATGTTCTAAGAACTTTCTCGGCAACAATTGAGGCTTCAGTCACCACTTCTGCGATCATATTCATAGCCTCTCAACTTAAAGGCATAAAAGCCATCTACCTCTTTGAATTCTAAGCCAAACTAAAAAAAACAGCCAATCAGAAATAACCTTTCTCTCAACCCATAGATTTTAAAAATATAAACTGTCCTATCTCCTTAAGTCATTCCAGTACCTCTTCCTCAAAAATAACCATAAATTTTACCTTCCGTTCCATTAGGTTCATTCAAAATCAAAAAGAAAATTCATAAGTTCCCAGACATTAAAAAGGATCAATTAAGTCGGATTCCAAGGATAAGCATGATTTAGACTGCATAAATGGGAAGATCAAAACTTAATGATCGAGAGAAGAAAAGGATGAGAGAGCGGTTGTTGATGAGACGTGTATATTTATGGAATATTAATTCTGAGTTAAAAAGAGATAGACGGTAACTCCGGGCCCTGCAATGAAACAAATCTCATCTCCTTTCATTGTTATGATTGTGGCATTCTTCTATTTGCAAAATGTTATCCAACATTGTTGATAAATTAATTTTCATAGCTTCCCTCTTCATTCTCAAAGCATTACATTATTACTTGTCAAAAATCTTTAGAATTTGCATTTTATTATTAGTTTTTGTATTTTTCAACGCACTTGCTCTTTTATATTCGTAATTTATGGCAATCATTATGATATTTCTTTACATCTTTTTCGTAAATTTCACATTCTGTAAAATTTAAACATTAAAGCATTTATCACTAAAATATTCTAAAAGCAATATTTTTCAATCTACTTTGAGCTAAGTTTGAACTTGAAAAGTACCTAGTAACATATTTTTAAAAAAAGATTTGGTTATGACTATTTGTAGGATTTTTAATTTAAAGATCATTTTTAATGATAAACAATGACATTTAATATAGTTTAAATTTATTTATCAATTATTCAAAGATCATTCAATCCCTGGATGCTTCATTGCTCATTTTTTAATACCTGGCTTTCAAGATATTTCATTTTGATATTTAAAATTCCTGAGGAATGTCGACCCCAGCCTTGCCACTAGTAAATACTGTCTACTGCTTCATATTCATAAAAACTTCCTGGTAAATAAGAACTTAGACCTTTACATTTCAAAACCCAAATCCATAATTAATATGGACTATTGCTATAATGACATCTGAAATCGACAAGTTGAATACTACCATCCTCCTGAATTTTTACCTTTCCACTAGCTCTCCCCACTTCCCCTTTGTAAGAACTATGAACGCTTCCATTTCCCCAAATAACATCTCCGTGAAGAATTTCCCCTTTTAAGAGAAAATAAAAGGGCTAACTGACAGTAAGATTTTTATCAAAATGATTAATAGTATTAGCTTATGTCTAATAGACCTTAATATCCTTGTTATTTTTTCGAATATGTTCAATGATTTAGATTTATCTTTTTTTATCAATGATGGGAAAGTTCATTTTCTTGCGACAGAAGGGACATACTGCTTGCTATTTCTCCTTGTACATAATAGAACGGATGCAATAAAGACAAAACTAATGTGAACAATTTAATTGTGCTGGAGTTAGCATGATATCGTAGCAAATAGTGCATTGTATCTTTTAATCGATTTCTGCAAGCATTATCAAAACTATTTTACAAGAATTAATTATATTTAAGCCATCTTATCTAATTTATTTTGATTGTGTAAATACCTTCTGAAAAACTATCTTATTTTATTAATAAGAAAACATATTAATTGAAAAACCATCCATAAATCTCTTAATAAGATGGTTTAAATATTATTTTTCAATTATAACATATGAACAATCAATTAGCATAGATTAAAGTGTGTGAGATTTATTTAGAGGAAATGAAGGAGCTCCATAAGCAGATGAAATGCCAAAATGAAGAAATTATGCTCATACTCATGAAAAATGGGCATTCTAATATCTAAGAAGCAGTTAGACTTTTTCAAATTAAGTTTATTTCTGATAAAATTAACAAACTACTCCAATGCTGAATAAATAAATGATACTATTAACCTCTATTAATTAAATATATCTTCTCATCGTAGAAATTATGCTTCAAGTGACTTAACATATTTATCAATTAGTTCAAATATCAATCAATTCGATACAATTTTAAATTTTAATTATTCTTATGACAAGGAGTCTAACATAAATAAAAGGATAGTATATCATTTTTGGTTAGATATACTTCTACTGTATTTTGATAAAGCATTGTTGGCCACTCTTCCATTATTATGGTCGCTTTTATTGCTGATTCCTGCCCTACTATGACTACTACGACCACTCATAGTCATTTTCCGATATTCATTTAATATTTATTCAAGACGCGGCTTAGTAATTGGCTAAGGTTCTTTTTAGCTTTTTATTCTAATTTGAAAATTAAGATTGGTGACAGGCACTCCTTTCTCGATAAATTGACTTCCTGTGTCTTGTTTATATACTTTAAACTTTAATCTATTGATTTTTTCGACATGATAAATGGGCAAGATTTCTTTTTTTAAGTGAGGAGCGACCGTTTAATGAGAAGAATTAGGTTTCTTGCTTTCAACAAATATACTTTAATAAACAGCATTTTGTGATTGACTTAACTTTTGCTTCATGTTCAAGAGAGCATTGTAATACGAATATTTTGGATTTGCACTGTATTTATTTTTGGAGCTCGCATTTTTATAGACTTAATCATAAACGTAATCATTGGGTTTGGTCGGGTTTTAGTTTTTATAGAAAGATTGGGCAAATATTTACTGTTGTGACATTAAATTTATTATAAAAACTTTTATAAATCAATCATGAAGTCATCTCCAACAATACATATTTATTAGTTTTGAAAGAGGCTCTTTATATGCTTACTGACTTTTCTAAACTTTAATATTAGAAAAATATATTATCATAATTTCGATGTAACAAAATCGCAATAAAACCTTTTCGGACAACTATCATCATTAAATGAACTACTCAACTGAAAACCCAAAATACACCAACTAAATATACCATGATATTTCCCAAACTGACTCTTTTGTCGATGATGAACTTGATAGTCAAGTCGAACCAGCTTTTTAAACTAAAAACATGTTCTTCGAATTACAGAGTCGCTGTAATAATTTAGAATATGAAAAAACTAAAATTGTAATGTCACATCAAAATATGCTCAACTAGCTTAAACATAAAAATGGATATTTAGAACAACTGGCTGGCAATCTTTCACTTCAAAATCAGCAACTAACTGAAGAAAGAGATATTTTGAGAGAAGTTTTAGGGGAAGTAAGAGAACAAAATCATTGTTTAAGCAAAGAAATCAACGGCTTAAAGATTGAACTGCAAAACTTGCATCAAGGAGAAATGTCGAGTTAAAGTTACCCATAAGAAAATGACTATCATTCTGAAATGATGCAATAGATTGCTCATAAAAATCAATAAATAGAGATGAAAAACAATTAAATTAATCGTCTAAAGATCGAGCTGAATAAATCTGCGTTGCGAGGTTCATCAGTATTGAAATCTGAGTCAGCGAACGTTTTTAAGCAAACAATAGCGCAGCTATAAAGATAAAAAGCGGACTTATCCAATAGGTTATAGTTTGCCAATTAGATGCTCAATAGCACAAAAAGTGACAAATAAGAAGCCTAGACAATAATAAAATAAAAATAGGAACTTCTTAAGCAAGTCAGGTAAAAATAAATTTCGTTAAATCAGTTAAGACAAGAGAAAAAGGATTTGACTCTTGAGATGGAAAACTTAAAGGACGATATTATTATGAAGGAAAGAAGAAGTAGCTTGAACAGTAATTAATCTTTACACCGGTTGAAAGAAACCCTTCAATCTAAATAACTGAAAATGAAAGCAGTAGAAAATGATAGAATACAGTTTGAGAATAAAAGTAATGAGTTGGTGGTTTAAATCAGCAGATTGAAATGTCAAAAGAATAGTCTGGAACAATACAATAAATATCTTTAAGACTGCAATGCATAAAATGAGAATAAACGTAAAAACATGCAATAGTAGTTATACAAATATTAAAAGGAAATATCTGACCTAAAAGCTCAGATTTTCAATCTAAAACTATAAAATAAAAAAGAGATAAGTTCATTAAAACTGGAATTTTAGGGATAAAAAATTAAAAATATTGAATCCATCGAACAGAAGTAAAAATAAATTAATAGACTAAAGTAGTTACCCTCCTCTGGCAAAAAATAAACTGTATAAATTAAATAAGTGAAAATTAAATCAGAATAGTTTGAAAAAGCGCTCCAAGATATCAATAAATTAAAAAAGTAAAATTAATCTTTGAAAAACGATTTGAAAAGTTTAGAAGTAAAGTATGAAAAGAAGACTGAAAGATATACTTTGCTCTAAAAATAGGTGAGGGCTTAGTACGAAAAAAGAGTCAAATCTCTATAAAATGAAATATATAAATTCCAAATTTAAAGTCCTGAATTTCCGATTAAATCAAACTTCGATCCCAATAAAAGCAATCAATTTCCTGCGATGATGTTAGAAGGAACAATCTAAGTTGCTGACGACGATTGTAATGACGATAATGATGATAATGATCAAAATTTAAAGTAACTGGTTGAATTACTAAAAATATAAAAGAAAGAGAATTCATAAAAAATAAAGTAGTTAAAAAATAAACACCAAGCCCAAAACTAAACTATTAGTAAACTGCAAAGCTAGCTTAAAGAGATAAAAAATAATAAATCGGCAGAAATGATGAACCAAAAAGAGATACAATAAAAAATGAAAATTATTAATGAGTTAAATAATTCAATTGATAAATTAAATGATGATGTCAAAAGATAGAGATTCAATAATTAACTTTTGAAAACTGATATTTCAGCAAAGGAGGATAGATATATTAAGGAGAAATAGTAGTTTTAGGAAGAAAAAACAGGATTAAAAAGGGAAAATTAAGAACTGCTAAGCAAAATAGCTAACTTATAGTAGTAAATGCAGAAAAAAGACAGCTTAATTGCCAACAAATAAGAAGAAATTACTAGTTTATCAACTTAAATCAAGCAAATCAAATTAGAAAACGAGCAAACCAAGCTAAACTAAAATTATTTTGAGTCTAAAATATCTGATCTCCAAAAATTGGTATAGTCCCTTAAGAAAGGCAAATAGATATAAAAGAGTAAAACATAGTTAAAAAAGTCCATGTCAATACAATAGGGTGTTGATCAAAAAGCAAACTCAATTCCTCATGAATGGACAAAAAGAAATAGTTTGTACGAAAGGGGATCTTCAAATCAATAGCTGTTATCCAAAATAAGTCAACTTTAAGATTAAAATCATACCTTACAATATGACTATTCAGAATCTTTAGAAGAGGTGAATGCGCTGTTAATTAAATATCAGAATTTGGAATAAAAATTTAAGAAACTTTTGGTTTAATACAATAAATTAAGGCAACAACCAGTAAATGATAATGAAGGATCGAAAATTAAATTTCAAGAACTATCAAAACAACACCAGGAATGCCGACAAACAATAGCTAATTGTGAAGCCCAAATAACCAAATTAAACCAAGTTTTAATGGAAAAACAAATGGAAATAAAACGATTGCAGCAAAATTATCATACCTGTTCTCATTCCAAAGGGCTCTCAAATGCATACATCGATAAAAATGAAGCAAATAAGTATCCAAGACTAAATTTTGATAGTGACTTTAGGAGAGGAGAATTTACTGAAAGCCGAACAAGTAGGAATCAGTATTTTCAAAAAATTTGACATTTTGCCAGCTTATGATCTTTGAATCAAAAGAATAGATACAATTATTTATCTGTTGTAATTTGAATGAGTTAAATGTAGATAATTAAATAATATGATTATAAAAGGAAAGATATCCGCTATTCTCACTCTTTTCAGCATCTGTCTTATGAATCAGCAAGTATGCTGTCTTCGAGTTTTTTAAAGTAATTCATAGCTTAACTTTTGTATAATGGCTTGCGAAAAGCCTATCACTCCTTGTATTCAATTAGATAACAAATGCTAAATGTCATATGTAAAGTGTATTAGAAGCAAAGATCCTTATAATTGTTTTGCCACCAGTAGAAATTCAAAAATGAAGGCCATTGCGAAATGTTTTGATGAAGAGTGCAAATCACTTCAATAACTTAAAGCAGAAAAAATGGCAAAATAGAAAAAACAAATGCCTGTAAAATTGACTAAGCATTTTCAATTGCCTTGGAATCACTAAAAGTAAAGAGGTAGTTCTCAATGTAATAAACCATAAAAATCAAATGGAATAAAATCTGATTCAAATGAATAAATTCATAAGAATACAAATACACGTTCAGATAAATGTGGAACAAAAAGCAAGGCAGATACTACAGCAAAAGGAAAAACATGCTCAAAACAAAGATCTGAAAATAATAATAGTCCTAATTATGGCTAAAATAAATGCAATAGGGGATCAAGATTTAATTCTTATGCGATCTTATCAAGATGATGTAACATTTCTATAAAAGTGATTTAATTCAATAGAATATATATATCATTGGCATAGTTCCTAGCAAGTTTATAATCCTTGATATTTTTTTATGAATTCAAAGGTGAGTAAATCTTTGCAGGGAAGGCGGTCTTTTGGATTTTTTGTTAAAATAGTCTTGATAAAAAATTTAAACTATTTTGATATTTTGCGATGAGGAGGGAAGTAAACTTCCTAATTTATCTAAATTAAAAAACTCTTACTATATTTACTAAATCCTATTGCTAATTTATATTAAAAGGAGAGCACCCCATCATTAGTTAATAGGCCAAGACTCCTATTGCCCAAACGTCTACCTTTTAGTCATATCGATCCCCTTGAAGAAGTTCAGGAGATAGATAGAGAGGGGTTCCGCAATAAGTTGCTCTCAATTCTGATTTTTTGTTAACAGCCCAACCAAAATCGCAAAGCTTTACATTACCCTTAATTAATGTATATTTACGTGAATTAAAACAATATTTTATGGTTTGATGTCCCGATGTAGTATTTTATGTTTGTGCATGTGACTGACGGCATCAAGAAGGTTGCCTATGATAAAAGATGTGCTTTCCTAAGAAAGGGTTTGCCCTGAAGAAATAATATTATAGAGCTCTCCATCAGATCCAAGTTCAAGGATAGTGTAGAAATAATCTTAATCGCTGAAAAACCCAAATGTTTTAATAATACTTGGATGATCCAAAAAGGCTTGAATTTTGAGTTAGCGTATGAATTGCACAAGCAAATTGTTATAAATAATTTTTTTCTTTTCCATTATCTTCAAAGCAACAATCATTCCTGTATGAATTTAAATGGCCAAATTTACAATACCGAACTTGCCTTCACCTAATCTTTTAATAATTCTAAAATTCTACTTACTTAAAATCTTTTTTTCTCCTTGTTTCGGTCTTTATGGTGTTTTAATTTGATTTCGCAAGAAGTAGGGAATAATTTTTTATGATTTGTAACTTGATAGAGGTTCAGTATTTGAAGTTGAGGCAGTTTCCTTCAGTTTATTGCCAGCGCGCCCTCCCGAATTTCTCAATTTAAAATTGTCAGGTTCTTTCTTATGATCCTTAGAGCCATGCTTTCTTAACAGCGCGAGACGCTCCCAGTTGATGCTCTTATCAGCTGGTATATCTTGAAGGGGGTCCTGTAAACGTTGATAAAGTCTAGGCTGAGGAGGTGCCTCGGGAGGTGGATATTTGTTGAGGCGGATATTGCATTGCTTCATCTATTCTTACGAGGAGTGACGAACGAGAATTTGTTGTTTTTGATGAAGTTCATCAAGCTTTTACTTTTGATTTCCTTTTCTGGGGATTCCTGATTGATGGGTATTGGTAGTACTACCTACAATAAGACTGCCACCAGGTCGATTAGCTTAATAGCTTTCCCACTTATTGCTGGAAGTCACAATATTCTTGTTCATGAAATGATAAAATTGTATTAATCAAAATTTTTCAATAAAGATCCTTAAATAGTATGAAGAAAGATGCAATTTATTATTAGTTGGTTTATATTAAGACAAAGGGAATCAACGTCTCTACAAATAAAATTACTGAAACATGCTGACGAAAAAGATGTATTGAGAGTTTTTGATATTTTAATCTCGTGTCAAGACTTTCATCAAATCGATTATATGTAATTTATAGTAGATGACTAATTATCACTATATTTAAGGCCAATTGATTTTATTTATTATATGACTTAAAATAGTAATATAATCATTTCAAGATTGATATCTATTAGATATTAACTACATCCAACATGAAAGGTAAAGACATAGCAATTCATTTTACTAATATCTGATCTCCTAAGTTTATATGAATTTAATTTGACTGATTAATTGATTTCATCAAGTTAAATTTTTAACTTATTTTATAGTATCATTTACTTTGTATCAAATTCAATTTTATCAAAGCATATGGCTTAGTTTCTCAATGTTATTCCTCCCTTATGATTAATCAATATTCTCAGTCAATGATAGATGACTTGGTCATTAAATATTAGTGAACTATTAACAATCAACTAAAATGAATTTATTTGTGATAGATCTCCCGGAATAAATTTGCTTTTGTTAATGATTGCACGTTCTTTTTCTCACAGAACAATTTTACTTAGAAATCATTCTTAAATTTTAGAATTTTTTTAGTCTTGGAAACTCTTTATCTAGTCCGATCCAAGCTACTTTGAAACTTGCTATTAATTTGATCAAAATATCGTTTTTTCTCTTTTTTGGTCATAAACATGATAGCAGGCAGCTGGGAGTTTTCCTTTTTAAAAATTTCACGATCTCTCTTCGATAGGGTGCTTATATATTGTGCAATGTCGAACTCGCCTTCATCTCCTAATTCTTCATTATTTTATATCAATTCTTAATCTAAAGATTCTTCAGAAGATTCATTTTATTGTAGTTGCTGATGATTATCGAGAGCAACTGAGGGAGCCCCAGTTAAAAAATATTAGGAGTACTTCTCTTACTGAAGTTCTTCAAGTTCATGAAACTTGCTTATGCGAAGACTATGACCATACCGCTCTGAATATGAAAATATGTTTACTAATCATTTAAAATTTTCGGTGATGCTGCATTGTTGTTAACTATATAATCTTCGATAATTAAAGTGGAAGACAAAATTAAATGTGAATATATCAAAAAGAAGATAATAGTGGTTTGAGTTTATTAACTTATTGCATTATAGTTGGCAGTAGTCTAAGATCTAAATTTTATTAATCGAATGAAGGAGGCTTTATGCGTATGCTTTTTGAATAAAGGTCTAAAAATTATAATTTGGATAGCATTTTCATAGACTTATTTATAGACTGGGATGAGAATTGACTATAATTTAAGTGGTGAAGTTTATAATAATTGAAATTGTTATCATCAGATATACATCTATTCAATGGAAAAAATTGATAGAAAACTCATTAAAAGAACAATTATACCCGTTAAGATATAAGATAACCCAAAGGAATTACGTGGATTGCTCAGATTTCCGACAGAACCTTTTTCAACTAACATTCTCCCCATGAAAAATGATGTACAGTACAAGAAAAACCAAGTTCTCTTTAAAAATCAGATATACCGTCAAGAGGAAGGAGAAGAGGAGTAGTAGAAGAAAAAGTTGAAAGATATGGAGCTTTACGCAGTAACCCTAACTCCACAAAATTTAAAAAGTCAGAGGTTCAAAGTGGAGATCCCCATTGTAAGAGGTCCCAAATCAACTAAGAACAATAGGCCCGGGGAACTCTATTTTACATTTTACTACTAAAATTCATAAGGTATATTTGATCTGTTTTAGGAAGACTGGTATTACAAAATGGCATGTTTGATGCTAAGAAGTAGGTGATAAACAAGCACAAAAAAGAGCTGAATTTCAAAGACAAATTGGAAATCCAGCTTTCTAAATTAGATAATCGAAGAAAGGATGGAATTGATGAGTATAATTTCAGAAAAGATGAAGTTCAGTAAAGTGATGATGAAAATTGATAGTCTAACTAACATAAATCAATATTATTATAAAAGAGTCATTCTTGTAAATAAGTTGTTATACATCAAAATCACTGCTTGAATCAGCAGGCATTCATTTTATTCTTGCGCGAAATTGCCCTCAGGTCCGATTTTTTATTTATTTATAAAGCTGAATCCATCTTAGAATCGAATTGATTTAAAAAAATGGGCTCTTTAAAGTGATAGTTTTTACTGCAAGATAACTATAAAAGAGTAATCTTTAAGGCTTAATTAGCGGAGTATTTAAACCATCCTCCATAACTATTTATCAAATAGCTTTTCTTTAAAGATTTTAAAAGAGTTGTATCAAAGGTAAAAAAGGAACTATATTTTATCGGCAAATCCCTATATAAATTCATAAATTTTTAAGAGATGTCATACAAACTCCCCTTGACTAACTTGATTTATTTATTATTTAGATCTAACTCATACGTATCCGAATATAATACTTTGGTTTACCTTTTTTGATAAAAATGATCAATGAGCATAAATGCTTATCGAGTAAGAAGCTACGAGTTTCCATTCATGAGAATTGCGATGTCCCCTTTGTGGCATTGCTTCAGTCCGTATAGAGTTGCTTATACTTCAGCTATTTTTTTATTTTTGAGGATTTTCGTAAATTAGGCAAATGTAGGATTTTATTTTAGATAATTTTAGATAATTTATAGTGTATTATCCGTTGAAAACCTATCTACAATGATGACATTGTAACCTTCATATCTTTGATTGAAAATAGAATTGAGGGTCCTAACAATTTGCTGATACTTAGCATTATTGAAGGTATTGACAACTATGCAAAGGCCATTTATTTATTAATAGTTGTTAATTTTGTATTTTTGAGTCAGTTCCGCTTTAATGTCACTATCTTATTCTGTTTATTCTAATTTTACTCTTTAATTCTTTGATATATACTCCAGGTAATGGGCTTGACCGTCTTCTTCCTTCTTAAAATAACTCTGAACAATTATTTATCTTTACTGCTTGGAGAGAAAGTTTAACGTCTTATCTTCATTTTATTATTTATTCTATTGAAATTAGATTATATTCTCAATATTTTTATTTCTTTCTTCCGATTCAAATTATTTTAAAATTTATTGATATTTGATTTCAAGCTTATTTTTTATAAAATTCGCCCTAATAATTTGTCCTGTTTGCTCAACTTTTTATTAATTTACCTTTTCTTGTTGAGTTATCGAGCCATTTAACTATTCACTACGCTAAAGTTTTATGGATGGCCTTTTGATAAGCTCGCATATCATTGTTAAAATTGGAATATCTATTTCTTTTATATTAGGGAAGTTAGTTTAAAGGCATTTTGATATCTATTGTTGAATCAATTTCATTTCTTCTTCTGTTTTTTATTGCTAAGTCGTTTATCTTTTTAAATTTGCGTTTCCCAAAAATTCAAGCTAAGATTTTGAAGTGGTAGAGAAAGTTGGTTGTGTGGACAATTGCCTGCTGCTTGTAACAACGCTAATGAGTAATAAAACGAAATATAAAATGAGAAGGGCTGCCACAATTTGGTTAATATTTTGGTTGAGATAGTGGAAGAGTTGAGCCAATCTGAATTTTATTTTGGTATATCCGCTTGAAAATATATCTTTAATGTTTTTGATGACGGGTAAAATAACTTATAATGTTTCTGTTTGCATGAGGTGATTTGTCGCTGAAATTAAATTATAAAATAATTCAATTTTCGCAACTGCTAAATATCCAATCAACTTGAACATAACGAGCTTACAATAATTAATAACAATTCGAACAAAGACAAGAATTATATTTGTTTTTCAATAATTAATATTTTAAAGTTATCCTTTAAATTAGATGGTGAATTTTTGGAGTGAAGTGCACTAAATTACAAAATTAATTGATTCACAATTATCATTAAACGTTGATATTTGCAAAAGGGCTTTAAAATTTATTTTTGAAACTTGAAACAAATAAATTATGCTTCAAAAACTAACTAACTAACTACCTTCATTTTATAATTAAATTTATTGCTTACAAAATTATATAGCTTTGCAAAAGTAATTAAAATCGTTGGAAAGAAAAGAGTGGCATCAATTATCTTGAATTTTCATAGGATTTAATAGTATTTATTAACTATTTAACAGGAGCATATCATCTTGTGGTCTATGATAGAGAAAAGTAATGCTCAACAGCTGTAGACACTTGCATTTTGAGCTATTTATTCATTTCTCGTCTTAGTCGGTTTCGGAAAAACACAACAACAAAGCCACCTACGCCTAACAGCAGACTAATCATGATGAAATAGAACACCCAAGTGAACACCCCTTCCATTACAGTTGTCTTTTCTAACCCACACCCACTCTACTACTATAGGCTCAATTTGCGACATATTTGACTTTTCAGCTCATCCTTATTTTTAAATGATAACTGATTTATAAGAAATTATACCTGCTGATGATTAAGAATAATAGCTGGGTAATGACCAATCTGGCGGTATTTATTTCGATCCAAAGTCATATCTTGATATAACTGATAGATTTATTCGCCATCACTGGCATCACAGGAGGATAGGAAGAAATCAATTCGATTATTTATATCGATACTTGGTAGTTAGAGTAGTTCTAATATACTACTAGAGCAATCCTCGACGTACTTTGTTGATAAATATGAATCGAGGCACTGAAGCTTGAAAGATTTCACGTAACTAAGATATTTGTTTGGATATTATCGAAAAATAATATGTTGACGTATATCTTCTCGAACTAAAACATTGCTGCTCATCCCATCTTTATTATCAGAATATTACGTGCCTCCGGAGAGCAGAATTCGCCACCACAAGCGCAAGATGAAACAAACTCACCTCCACATATGTTCTATGCACTGCAAGGATAGTAGGCAAAACGTGGTTTCCAGTTTACTGCAGTGCTCAGACTACTAACTTCAGCTACGATCTCCCCCCACCAATCCAGAGTATTATAGGAGTCTATATAAACTAAAAGAAACCTCTATTCAACGAGGACACCCATATTTCCATAGTTCCTTTTTCCTGATCAACTGAACCCATTGTAAGTTAGGCGATGAAGTCTTTCCCAGTGATTCTTTCTGACTCGCTTTAATCTATGAGCAAAGTAATGAATCTATCATTGTCGGTATTTCTAAAGTTGAGATTATTAACTCCCAAAGGTGAATCTACAATAATAATCCCTCTTGCCAGTGCTTTCTTAGCCATTTAACATTTTCGAGCATATGTGCAAGGGCCGTCTCCTCCTTGCACGAGATAATAGATGGGATAGTTATCTGTAGAAGTGTACTATTATAAAGGAGTGCAGGCGTGTAGAGGATTTGCCACCACCACTCGTATCACCTGATGGTTGATATTCTTTAACTGAGAGGAGTATATTGGTGCTGTTACCTCTTAGTAAAAAGATGAGTACAGACGCTGGTGCCAATTTGTGACTGAGAGGCATCAGCTTTGACAGTTAACATTCCGGTGAAGAGCTCGTCTTGAGCGAGACCGCATAGCATCACTGCCAAAATCACGATTAATCTACTTCCTTTCATTTAAAACAAAAAAATAATATGAAAGTACTAAATGATGCAAAACAATCATCAAAGATTTGGATTTATTTATTTTCGCTGAATTATACTGTCCAAACCATTTTAAGAAATAAATACAGTGAGACAATATTTTTCAGATAATCTTTCAGATAATCTCTATTCACAAAATTATTATCAATATGATCTTGTGTAAGGAAAAACAAAATATAAATGCTGTCATTTAATTAATCTTTTCAATACAACAAGACTTGTGACTTCCAGGAAGGCAGTAATCCAATAAAATATTTATGAAAGTGAGCATTGATATTTTATTTTTATATGCAGCTGATTATATAAGTGCATCTCCAGACTAATTTTATAAATTTATATATGCTTAAATACAGATCTCTCTTGGAGCAAGATGACGAAGATTATACAGTCAAAAGAAATCACCACCCTATTGAGATACGCAAATCCAACAGAGAAAATATCTTCCAAAAACATAGATATCTACAACATGATCAACAAGAAAACTAAATATAGCAAATAGATAGAAATTGTCCCTTAAAATATAATTTTTGTATTTTGATCGAGGATAGAATTAAAGGTCTTTACGAGTTTTGCCATTAAAAATACTAATTGGAAGATCTCGATAAATTAATTTAAGAATTATTCGATGATGACATTAAATTGAAACATCATGGAGCCATTGGAATTAGGAAAATATTGCCCGAGCATAGTAGTATTGCCATTCAGCATGTTGTTGATGCTGGACTCGTCGAATAACTATTGGAATTAGCTCAGCAGACATAATGGCCTCAGTTGCAGATATAGTCCTCTTGGTCCTTAACAAACATAGCTTCAGGAAATAGCGATCACTGCAGTGCAATAATGGAAGCTGGTGGTATTCCGATAGTTGTAAATCTTCTACGCTCTCCTATATTATATGTTGCTTTTGAAGCAGTGTGGTGTCTCGGCAATTTGGGTAGTGAATCCGTGCAATATCGTGATTTAATTATTTAAAATGGAGCAATAAATCTGGCCGCTAACATCGTAACTAAAGAATTATCTGAAAAACAAATGAGTTAGTGTTGTTGGATGCTATCTAATTTATGTAGGGGATCCCCACTTCCTGAATACGCAAAAGTTGAGCCAGCTATATCAGCTATTTGCCAAACATTAGCCATTGTGTCAGTGCCTGAGGATGTTTTTAGTGACTGCCTATGGGCCATCTCCTACCATTCTGAAGGCATTAAACAAAGATAAGGATTAATCATAAGGTCAAATATACTACCCAAAATAATAACCATTTTGTTGACCAGCAAAGATAAAAAAATGCTTGTTCCAAGTATGCGCATTCTTGGAAATATTTCAACCGGGAATGAGAACTGCACTCAGTAATTGATGAATGTCAATGTATTATCTGCCTGTCATTATAACTTGTTCAGCCCCAGTTTTACTATTCGTCGATAGTGTTGCTGGGTTCTTTCAAATATAGCAGCCGGTAGTTGGGAGTGCGTAAGGTTTATTTTAATTTAGAATTGGCAAATATTAAAAAACTAAGCTCTTATGTAGAAAATGATTGATATGTTCCTCAATGAACCTCGCATGGATATTCGCAAATAATTATGCTATGTGTTTTCTAATATGACTTATAAGAATAAAGGAAACTTTAAATTAGACTAATATTTCATTTAGCATCGCGTATTGGAAGGCTACATGAATATCTTGTTGTAATAAGACGACCCTCGAGTATTATAACATGTACTGGAAACACTTTATCAAATATGTAGGGACAGTGACAGCATAAAGGGAGAGGAGAGAAACTGTGCTGTGGTAAGATACATCATGAGAGAAAATAAAGTAGAGTTACTAGAGAATTTGCAGTATTGTGAAGAGGTTGTGTATCTTCAAGCTAATAAAATACTATAAGCTTTCTTTGAGATGTGTGATCCACTTTAAAAACTGTGATTCTATCAATATATTATACCACCAGTTACAAGTATCACAATAAAATTAAATACAACTCTAATATTTAGACTTCACCATTTTAAGGAATAAATAGTAAATTTTTTAACATGATTACTGACTTTATTTTCGTAATGCCAATGCATATTATGGTGTTGCTTCTTAAATGAAAGTATAACTAATTTACGCTGCTAATTATTTCAAACTGATTGTTCTTTACAAAGGAAGGTGGCTGAATAATAGGAGAAAATATATTATCAAATTTTGATTCCAATCAATCCATATTTAATTTTTCAATTGATGATCTTATGAATAAATTACTATTTATCTCCAAAAATCCTCGTTATATTTCTCTCCTGAAATAAACTTTAGTTGTCAAAAAAGTCATTTTAACGAGATATTTTTTAATAATGAAAATATTTATTTATCTTAATTTATATGATGAAGTAGTTAACATTAGGATTTTTGTATCAACAAAATCATATCTTAATCAAGCTCCCATAGTTTCTATTCCTCAGATTATTTTTTAACAGTTGGATTTCCTTCATCAGAATGTTCAGATTTGCATTTTATTACTGTGGATCATCCGCCAACATTTAGAGACTAGACTCGAGTTTATTAAATTTATCTATTATAAACTTTCTACGGCTGGCTCTATTTATTAGTGATTAGCTTTGATAATTATATTAGTTTCTGTTGCCTTGTGACATCTGGTGATATTGGTCTTCCCTGCAATTTTTTGCCCTTGAAACGCCAATCTCACCGCGACTATCATAATTATGATCAAGTCTCTGCTCATTTAATTATCTGCAACTAAAAGTAGCATCTAGTTAGCACTTATCATTGACTAGTTTCACTCGAGATAGAAGCTTTTTTAATGCTAAAATTTATCGATTGGTGTTGTCTCCTTTAAAATAGTTTGATTCACTTTAAGGTTTTACAGTCCTGAAGGTGAGCCGACTAGCCTGCTTGATGGGACTCATGTCCATAGCAGTAAAGGGATTGCTGAGATAGCTTCTTTTCGTGCCTGGTCGTATATTCCTTCTTTCATTATGAGTTATCGGAGAGTTGCCAAATGGGTACTATCCCAGATCAGAGAACACTTTTAATAGTAATGTTTGTCTTTTTTTGCAGAAGAAATCAACTAGTATTGATATGCCTTCGCAGATGTGGTCATAATATCCGACCGAATCATCTACAGAACTATTATCATCAAAGAGTATGAGTCGCTTTAATACTATTGAATATCGTCCAGTAATAAGTTTAGCGAGTAATTTCGGCAGACGACTCTTTTTTTCAGAAAGAAACATCTTGGAAAATTTAATATAATTATTTGATTCCAAGCAGAGAGATTATAAAGTTTTAATATGAGGATCATCAATAAACTCCAATAGAGGTTTCATCAGTAAAGAATAAAAGAATTATAATTATTGATGACTGATTAAAGTGTGCACATGTACTGGTAATTTAAGTAATATCATATTCATTTTGAATTTTGAATGGCTCAAAGGAACCAGTTTAACATCGGGGAGTCCAACAAAACCAGTGTTAAGGTTAACCATGGTCCTGGCGGACAATCTAATTGGTCATTGGGCTGGGGAGATCCAAGCACTGCCAACTAAGCTAAAAAATAATCAGCCAATTGTACTCCTATTTCCATTAAGATATGAAATATCGCAACGAGAGTAACATCGTACTTGGTGAAACAACCAAGGAGTAAGAAGAGAAGGAGAGACTACGCCTTGAGGAGGAAAAGAGGAAAAAAGAGGAGGAACTCAACAAAAAATTGCCGGGGTACGATCCAAAAAATGGAGGAAAGGCAACTGTGTTCTTTGGAGAAGAGAAAACTGACTACCGTAAGAAGGATGAAGTATTTACTTCTGTTAAAGTCAAAAACCCGCCTGGGGGTAAATCAAGTATTCAATTTGGATGATCAAATGCCTTCATTATCTTGCATTTTCACTATTATTTTACATTGGCTCTTAGTGGTGCTGGTAGAGCATTGATGAATGAAATCAATTGATAATTTGAAATCTTATCCTCTCAATTGGGAGATAGGGAAGAAATATTTATTGTTATACTTAGTATGTAATAAACCAAAAAATGGTGATATCATCTGTTCTCGTTTTGGGAACATATAATGGGGTCGATAGTCTAGTCAAAGGTGTCTTGAAAGAATCTTAACTTCTTGATAAATTTTTTCTTGTTCTTCAATAGTATTCCTTTTGATTTTATCAAATCTCGGTATATTTGATTTTTTGTAAAATATCTTCGGAAGAAAGGTTGAAATTTCTTAACCATATACAATTGTCTCAGGTTATCTTGACTAATTGATGTATGAAACAAATTGTATGCTGGTTCAGTTTCTAGCTCATCCTTGCGAAAATATTTTTTTAGAAGCTTCTAACTGGGACTTCTGAAAAATTGGAGAAAGTTCTTAGTATCTTCAGTCTGAGGAAAGATTGTGGTAGTAGACCGATGCTTTTCTTGACGGTTTCGAATATAATATTCCTCTTCATTTTATTGTCGGCGAATTTATCCATTGCCTCCTTCATTTCGGAAGTTTGTTGGAGGGGTCTAAATTATTTCCTGTTCATTATTTCTTCTTTGTGGAGAATATAAAATTTGTGGCCCATTATTTGCAGGATTATCATTGTAACTGACTGAAGATGATGGTGAGAAAACCTGTGATTACATAGAAGTCCCTATTATATGATCATAAAGAGCCTGGAGATCTGTATTTCCATTGAAGTTGTTACGAAACTCTAATGATTATTCAAAATTCATTAGCGCTAAAAAAATAATATTGAATTTAATCAATGAGATTAATTATAAACCACTATTTTCTGATGAATTTTGCTTAAAAAATATTTTTCTGATTAAAATCAATCAATCAAAAATACGAAAAAAGATGATCACATATAAATTAATGTTCTAAGGAACCGCTATCAAGTTGATGTTTGATTTATTTGAAATATTTATTACTTTATTATTTTTCTTATTTAAATAAGAATCAGATATTTGAGACATATCAATCAGAGCTTGTTATATCTACTAGTCCTTATGTTATTATAAGAACTAATACTATCCTCTGCACTGATAATTCTATCAATGCTCTTTTCTGGTGGGGGAAGATTGAAGGTAGCTCTGGTACGATATCGTCTTTTTTGATTTGGCTCAGTCTAACTTTCAGCAACACTCAAATTATCAAAGATAACATATTCATTGGTTGTTGGATTGATGATAATTTAGTCAAATAAAATTTTAAAGTATTTCCATTTTGGTCTGTATTGTTTTTTTTGGTCTTTCCGAATAGAGGATTTTTGCAAATCTCTGGCTAATTGTTTTGACAGAAAATATCCCCTTAGGCACTTGTGAAATTTTTTATTTCGATACAATCTTAATAAATTAGGTTGACTTGATTTGTTTCCAAACTAAATGCAATCTGGATTTGAAAGCAGCTATTCCGTGTCCTATTAAGAATTCCATTTAAATTTAATCCAATGTATAATAAAATCTTTAAATTGATTAGTAATATTTCTGGTTTGTTGGCTTCGAAGTGATTTTTTTTTTAATATTGGATTGTTTGATATAAACTCTTTATATCTACGTAGATATTATTATTTTTAATTTTCAGTCTTTTATTCAGGCTTTTGAGCAAATTACTTTTATATATTGAGCATTTAAGAAAACAGTTAAAATAATTTAACATTTATTTTTGGCTTAGCCTCACCATTCTAGACATACTTTTTTTTTTACATATCTGTTTTCATTAGAGAGCCTTATGATGTGGAAACCACATTTTATGAGTATGGGACGATGAATTAGCTTTTTTAAGACTCCTCCCGCTCATTTTCATTAAACTAATTTTTGAATTTCAATTAATTTCCCTGATGAATTGATATCTATTTCTCCTTAGAGTCACTCTGACTGTAATTTGAAGGATACAAAAAAGGCAACTGAGAACTTTACTAAACATGAGGTAGAGGAAAGCTATACTCTTACCAATCAATAGAATATCGCATGGTCCTTGATCTTGATGGTCCTTGATTTTTATTATATTATCATATCTATTTAATCTGATGATTTAATGATAACTTCTTTTCAATACCGATAATAAAAAATTGAAAGAAATATTTCCTCATCTACGATTTTATTAAGAAAAATAATTAGTAGTCCAATTAAGCAAATCATTTCTTTTATAATAATTCATAATCAAAATACAAATCAGCCACCATGAAGAGTAGAGATAAAACTAATCTTGTCTTTATTCTCAAGACCAGTAGCTTATTTATCACTGAGCTACCAATCCGCGTCATTGACAAGGACCAGAATGCCGGGTCGACTAAGTGAGCAATAAGTTACATCAGTCCATTTATCGCGAACATCTCTTTCTTATAGTTTGCATGTTTATTTGCGAGTTCTTTTATGGCAGTATCAACAGTTGCACCAACGGGCAACTATAATTTTAACTCAGCTTTGTTATCGAAGACCAGATCCAATCCGCCCGCGAAATCAACATTTACGGTGATACTGTTTTACATTTAAACTATTATAAGATATTAGATTTAGATTAGATTTTTAAGTAATATTAAGTTTTGTTCAGAATAAAATGGCATTTTGTCGAAGGACAATACTTAACATATGACTTTTGCATTATCTTAAGAAGTATGCACGTCTCTGAATATTTTATAAGTCATGATATCTAAAGGCATATTGATAAAATAAGGGATTCATGAATGAAATTATCACATCAATTGGAGACTCCATAAACGGTAGCAATGCAGCTTAAATATTTACTTTACCACTTAATAAAGGTGCTGCCATCCATTTAAGCATTCCAGTAGCATAATCCTCCGATATCCAATCCGTTACCGCCCTTCGCAACCAAAGTTACATTTACAATGTACTTGAAATTTTTATTAGTTGCTGTCAGCTTAGAGATTACCTATCTATAGAAAATTTTACTTGTTCGCTAATAACCTGTATCTGTTCCTTGGACTTGAGCGAGTCATAGGGCCTGTTTTAAAGGTTGGCTGATATTATTTTTTCAACTTATCGGCGGATGAAATCGCTCCAGTTGGCAAAGATAGTTTAGTTCGCTTAGTTATTCATGATTTTTTATTAAATAAATTATCAAATGTTAAATACTGTGAAATTTTCGAAGATCGAATACAATTTTAATTGCATGAATTATTCGACTGTTGTTGTTAAAAATTCCTCTTTTTTTAACTGAAAAATCAATTTGTAATTAAAAATAACTGCTCTATATTAACTAAGCATTGATGAAAAAATAAATGCTTTCCTAAAGATCATAATTATTTTTTTATTGAACTCCCTCTTTAGGTAACATTAATTACAAATAAATAACCAGGAAATAATCTCAATCAAGTGGTAAATTTCAAAATAAATAAATTTATTTGCTCAATAGACAAATGACCGAAGGAGATGTCAATATATTCTAATATCTTTAATTAATGAAAAAACGTCGGTGTGATAAAAAAATAAAATGATTTAGATGTTCTCAAAATTAACCAAGTATAATGATATTATTTTTTATTATCCATTCTAATATTCTTATAATTAAGGGGAATAATGAAACCATTGGTGGATTTTTTGCATTAATCCAATAATTCGTTTGACAAATCTGAAAATGGCAAGCAAATCACACATGCCACTTCCAAAACCATCTGTAAAATTTGTCTTTAAAACTAAGATATTGATAGCCCACTTTTATAAATGTGCAACTGTCAGAAAAAAGCAGGCCAAGGAGTACATAGATAATGTATGCAATCCTATCTTTAATCTAAAATAGAAAAGCTTGTCTTGATCTAATAAGAATGGTCGCAAATACTAAAATGCTAGTTCTGCCATAATAAATACAAAGTTTCCTGCCATGTAGCTTTAAGATGTTTAAACTGCAAAGAATTAAAAATGGCAATTCTTCGGAAGAGTTTTTTATTTGTAACTTGCTTAATTGGGCTAGTCTTAGCCATTGCACTTTTGGCCTACACTGCCAGCGCTTTATCAAAAAAATCCTCCAATAACTTTAATGCTCCACCACAGACTGAAAATACTGTACTCGTTTCCGGAATCATATTGGCTTCAGCACTAATTCTTATCTTCACATATAAATTATTTTCGGGCTTTATCTTTGGAAAGAAGGTTATGATCAATATATGAATTCTTATTTTTGTATAATTATGATATTAGAAGTAATCCACTTATATAATATCATAGATATTCCATAATTTAATATTAAAGATACAATTTGTTTATGATTGTACACAAAAATCATTCCATCATAACTTCTGAACTTTCATGAGAATTTGTTCTCGCCATTATCTCCATCGATCGACTACCATCTTCTTTAACAAAAGCATATAAACTTTGCAGATCAGTTGATTCATTCATCCCACAAACACGAATCAGTTGAGATATAATGGCCTGCATCATTTTATATTATCGAAAATGTTGCTATAATTTAAGAGAAAGATCAACACTCTCTGTTTTTTAATTTTGACTATTGGATAAGTTAATGTTTCGTTCAATGAGCTTATAAATGTTATTGCGCTTCGTTAATTATGCCTGTAATTTTTAATTACATTGATTAGGCAACTCGTTAATTTAAGATTTTGCAATTGAATAGATTTAATTATTTGGTGTTTCAATCGATTTTTGTAAATAATTGTCCGCTTGCTCATTTTAATAAAGATTTACAGCCATCTTCTTAGTGTGTACTTACTTTTACTCTTCATTTTTATGTTATCTACTTTATGGTCTTTTCCAAGTCATTAATTTTGATCGTACGCGTTAATATCTATCTTAGTCATTCACCTCGTTTGACAATTCAGACATTCGAAAGTTTCGAGACTCATTTAAACTTTATTTTGGCTCAATGTAATTATTCTTCGTTCTTTCATAGGGGGCATTCAATTTAATCTTAGTTTTAAGTAATTCCTTGTGCGCAATCTCTTTTTTAAAAGCAGTGATATCTTTTTGTCTGTCGTCCCTATCATTTTTCTTCTGTTAATGTTTAATATAAGGACTATTAGAACCTTTGCGTACTTAGCTTTTGCCTAAAGAACTTTAAACTCGATTCAAGTCATCATAAAATCTTTCGAGATTGAAGCTACTTTTTCTATTGTCTTCCTTTTTGTTCCAACTCATATTTCAAAATTATAATAATGTTTTACAATTGCATTCTAATTTTTATTACAACTGTTTTATTGTTTTACTTGAACTCTCTAGGAGTTTATAGAATTAATAGTTTAATGTTTTAGATTTGGTTTATAAATATTTTTGTTTTTGGCATCAAATCAAAGGAAAATTCCCTTGAAACGTACTCCGATTAACCGGTCGCGCCTTACAGTTAATGGAAAAATTATTCTGACAATTATGGCATAGATATATGGCTTAAAGGTAGACTACCTCCGCAACGGCCTTGCAACTTTTGCAATATTTTATTTCGGACTCAGGATTAGATCTTTAGTTAATACGCAAATCAGGCATATTATTGCTTCTAGCATTAAAATTTATAGGTGATTGATGACTGTTGCTTAATGTTAAAACACTTTATTCTAGATAAGACATTTATTTGGATAAGTTACTCACTTGCTGAATTAGCAATTCGAAATTTGATTGAATAGAATTCCATTAAGTCGTAGGCAAGGTAATAGAGGCTGATTAACAATGCTATACATCATCCATATTGGCATTTATAGACTTTAAACCATTTTAATTGACATTTCCAGCCCCTTACTAGAATGTATTTTCCTTTTTCTTATCAGATTATTGTTTCTTATTTACCAGTTGTTGAGGTATAAAAGAACGTGTTTATTTGCTAATCCCATTTTTATTTTAGAATTTACTTTTAGGTAGATTTACATAACAACCCTATAATTAATGAAATTGACTTTTATCTTTAGTGTTTAACTTCTAAGTAGATTTAATTTTTTATTATGGGGTTTATACTTATCCTTAATTTGACAAACCATTTCTTTTGTTATTATTTTATCGTACAACTAAAAACTACAGCTAATCAAAATGTTTCATTTTTGATGTTTCCAAATAATTATGTCTACTCTGTGTCAAATCAATTACATTATCAACTTAATTTGAAGCAGCTTGTGGTTTATATCGTATCTGTTCAGTTACTTAATTATTTAACCCACTTTTTATTTTATTTTTATTTTATTGTAATTTTACAATTCCTAATTCTAATTCATCGAAATCCTTCTGATTTCTGGTTTCTGATATGTTTTCATTATTTTATTCATCTCTGTCATTTAACAATAAAAATTTCCTTGCATTTTACATATTTGCAGTCTTTATATATGCAGTTTCTTTATTGGCTTATATAGGCGTTTTTATTTACCCTGATTAATCACTTTCCTCATCACTCTACATCTCCTCATCATCATTATTAGATTTTTCTTATTACTCTCTTTATTATGAATTAACTGATTAATTATCTTATTTGCTGTTAATTTATTATTGATTGCTATCCTACTATTCATGGATTTTGTTTTCATCTTATTCTTTTTATTATTATTTTTGTTTTTAGCCTTATTCGTTTATATTAGACTCTAAAGCCAAGAAAAGAGAAATTGGTTCTTATTTTTCTTTCAACATAACTTAGAAATCACCCTAATTCCATATTTCAGTTAAATTGGAATCATCATCTTAATAGGCCAATTTCCATGAATCTCTAGAAAATTGAGAAAAAATATTCTCTACCTGATGCATAAACTTTTAATAGTTTCCATCATAAGGGACTTTTTCTACCTGATCTCCAAATGAAATGGAAATTGTAGTCATTATAAGTATAAATTAAATTATTAAATAATTGGCTGATGGCTGCCTTATAAAGCATAAGATAAATTTAAAAGTAAATTTAATAAGAAATAAAAAATGCAGTATTTGTTTGTTCATTATCAAATAAAATTTATCAGCTCAAGTTAAATAATGTTTTAACAAAAATTAATTTATGAATGGATTTCAAAATTTATAAAAATTAGTTTGGAAACAAGTGAAAGATAATAACTTGCTCTATTAGACATCAAAGATAGCGGTCATTGAATCTCCATCAGCTTTCCCTTTTAATAACTTTTATATTCAATAAGTAAAGGATATACAAATTAATACTATTGAAATCATTACATGCTTGAAGAGAACAAAATGCCGTTTTCTGTTTAAATGGGGACCTATATATCTTCTTCTGATTAGATGGAGGATTATTAGTTATCAGCAGTCTGAGACTACTATTTTTATAACTATTAATCATCCAACATCTAAGCTTCATTTAAATCATAATCATAATCACAATCCTCAGGTTAACTGTCACTCATCATCAAGTTCGAAAGATATCTAATTTCTTCAGAATCCAATGATCGTTCTGTATTAAAATTAATCTAGACTTAATTGAAATTTAGAGATATGTTTGTTTTCTAAATTAATTAATCATGAGGCTTGCTGATGGGCAATTCTTGTCTTTTCCTTTGAAGTTTATATCCAAGGATATCGACAATAATTTGTTTGATATTTCCATGCTCATTTAACATTTTACAATGATAGGTGTAAATCTATTTCTGAGTGCGCTTGATTGCATCTGATAAAACTTCCAAAAAAGAGTATCCGAATGAAAGATCATTCATAGAAAATTGAAGAAGAAGTCTAGCATAGGTGTTTTTAGAAAAGTTGCTCCAATCATCAACTACCCTTTTGGGGCGTTTATCCTTTGAAATGATCTTTCCTATTTTTTTAGTTTGACTCTTTTTTGAAAGTTTATGATCCAAACATGAGGAGAATTTACCACCTAATCTTTTTGATAATAAGTTTATGTTCATAATTTTTATAAATTTATGCTCGAAAAGCATTTAAACTATTTAATAATAATTTAGTCTATTTGGAAGAAGCTCATTTTTCTTAATTTTTTTTTAAATTGATTGGCAAAGTCCAAGGGAAACATTTGGATGAATGCTATTTCATCAAAAAGCAATTTTTCATATTCCAAATCAAAATCCAATAATACAGTACGGTTATAAAATGATGGTTATACAATAAAAAAAGCAATACAAATTAAAATAGACTTCTCAAAGAATTTTAATATTATACATTATTTATTTAAGTCTATCAAAATTATTTCCTCCTCTTATTGTTAGTAGTTTTTAATATTTCCAAAATATCTTGAAGGTAAAAATAAATATATATTTATACTAAGAGGTTGAATTTCAAATACTTTATCTTCAAGGTAAAATATTGGGTTATTTTAAACAAATTTCAATGGAGTAAGCTATATCTTTAAGAAATGAAGGAAGCATTGGATCGATGGATTTTATTCAAACTAAATATATAAAATAAAATTGTAATTTATGTAGTCTTTCATTATTTTATTTAGAGTAAATGGTAAAAAAGTTTCTTTTGAATTTTATTCTCAAAATACTGCAAATTTAAATCCCTCGATACATAGTATTAACTTTCCTCACAATATTCTATCACCACATAGTTGCCAAACAAAATCCTTTGTTGTATATTTTTTTCAATTTCCTTAGACATTATTTTGGTTTATAGTTTCAAAGCCAATCCTTTTTTTGCAGATCTAAGATTATTACTTAGGAAAAAAATCCATTTTAGATTTGATTGAGTTACTTAATTCGTGAGTGATATTTTCAACTTATTTAATTTTCTCCTCTTCTTCAATATAATAACTAGTTCCAAATTTTCCTGCAACAGATACTTTTATAAAAGCAAGTAAAGATAGAAAATCAACTGATTTATCCAAGCCTAAGAACTGATATTCATTAAGCTTGATTTGTTGAGTACTCTCAATTTGCTTAACAAATGATTAAACAAATATAAAAATGTGTAAATATTAAATTATTATAAATCTTCATTATTGATCACTAAAATATGCGACCATGAATGATTTTAGAATCTTCTAACGTTTAAAATGTTTAATTGAGTTGATTTTTGTAAAATTAATTTTTATGTTTTTAAATTCATAGCTTATTATTTAAATTTAAATTGAGATAAATGAATTATAAGGAAAATCAATAGAAAAAAAAAAAAAAAAAAAATATCTAATTCTCATTTTTTCTTGAAATAGCAAGGCCAACCTTGAATATTTTTAAAATAATTAACAATATGATCGTTTTATATAGTCAAACTATAAAACCTTAAAATTAAATGAAAACTGGTCTCATTCTTTTCATATCTTTTAAATAATCTCATAACTCCATATTTACTCTTTTCATGAACTATAAATTTATTGAATGACGAAACCGACGAATATTCTATATAATTGAATTGATCAGATTATATTATAGTTGATGATAATTTTCACCGGTTATATTTTTCCCTTGATTTTATAAACTAATTCTTATATATATATTCTAAAATGAAAAGAAATATGTAATAATGGATAGTTTATGGCAAAAACCATTAAAGATATTACTTTTTCTATGAAGATAAAGTGTTGGACTTAACTGAATTTCTGTCTCGCCATCCTGGAGGAAGATAAACACTTATAAAGTACGGTTTCAAAGATATAACTGATGTTCTATTTACAGTTTTTCCTCATAAAAAGAATTAGACTCTAATTACTCTACAAAAGTATGTTATTGGGAATATTTCTAAAAAATAAGCCAACAAACGGTTAAATTAAGAAAAAAATAGCGTTATTAAAGAGCATATTCCTCCCAATAAAAATCTAAAAAAAGTATGCTTTGTGAATAATGGCTAAGCAATAGCGAGCTAAATCAATGATAAAAAATAGCAGTATCCCTAAGTGGAATTATAAAAAAAATTAAGTCGTTCAGTTAATAAAGAAGAAGATAACTATCTTCCTGATAATGTTAAAAGCAATAAAACTCTTCCTGAAAATGGTAAAAAGTTAAGTCAATAGGTAGACAAACGCTTTGAGATATCAAAAAGGTTTTTCTAAATAAAGATAATGGGTGGCAAAAAGATCCTAAAGCAGGAACTTTAGAGATAGTAGTAATTAAACAGTCCTGCAATAGATGAGTTAGAGGAAGTTTAACATAAATTTAGAGTTCCTGTTCTTAAAGTACACCATTTAAAGCAATACTGATACTGATATTTTATGTATTCTATATTTATCAATATTTTTTCTATTTTAGTCAGGTATTTAAAAACAATTTAAATAATAAAGCATCTTTGCTTGCCTGAAGCGCTATGGTAAGCTGGTCTATTTCAGAGATAAGCCCTAATTCGTATACATCACTACTTCGACCATATGATTCTGCTATATATCAAAGAGAGATTCGATGATTTGCCTTTTATTGGCGAAATGTTAATTATTTTGAGCATGATCATAGTTTTGATCGAGTACTTTTAATTATCTTCAATCTTTGTTCTTTGCTATAAAAATGTTCATTTATTTTTGTATTTTTAATTGATGTATTTCTCAAATCTGAGTGATGTTAATTTGATCCCTTTTCTCTAATAATTGAATATACTCGATATGAAAAGACTATATTGACTATAGGGTTGATCTCTTTTTTAATAAATCCCTATTTTCTTCTCCCTAATGATTTAATTCTTTTCTATAACTGATATTTGATATATTAGAGTTATCAAGTGATACTCAAAAGCAATATATATCTTTAATCATTATTTAATATATAGATTGCTCCCTAATTTTCTAGATTTCTATTTGTAGTAAGTTATCATTTAATCACGATTGATGCTAATAAAAATAATAACCTTCAAATGCTGAAATAAAGTCGTAAAGCTCTCAGTCTTTAAGCTTTAACAAAGCATCAGGAGTATATATGCACTAAATCAGTCGCATCAAGGGAATGGTTGCCCGCATATAAAAATACAAGCCGACGTTTCATTACAATCCTAACTATCGAATTATTACTAAAAATGATATCTAAAGAAGAATTTAGCAACGATAAAGTAATGATAACTTTACTCAGAATAAGGAGATAAACTATTTTAGTAAAATTTGAAATTGATTTACAGACTCGAGACAACTGGTCCAAAAATACAAACAAAAAAATTTCCTGAAATAAAACCAAACCCAAAAAGACTAAAAATATTAAGTCAAGGCAATTCTAAAAGTTTATCAAAAACTAAATTTAAAATAAAGGATGTTTTCCGCAATGAATAGTAACTGTTTGAATAGAACATGAAAATAATAACCAATATCGAGTGTACAGGTCCAAAGATCGGGTGTTGGGCTTAAAAAAAAGTACGAACCTTAAGTCAACTTGTGCGTGAGAAAAGACATATAGAAGAGCGTAAAATACTTGACAAATTTAAGGAAATTTCACAGGAACTAAATAAAATAAGTCGAATGAAGAGTTTCAAAAGAAGTCCATCAATTTCGTCTATTAACAATAAGTCGACAATACGCGATCAATCTACTTATATTGCTTGATTTATTTTCCTTAAAGTTTTCATTGCTAACATTTCTTAAAATTATACTAACAAGTCCAGCCAATAAGATCAAAGAGGATTAGATTCATAAATAATAATTTAATAATCATTATTAAGACAAAAGCTTAGACCTTTGAACTTTTAAATTAATATAATTTTTCAGATAATTGGGATATTATTATCGATTTAATGAATAAGCCCCAGCAACCTCCCACCGCAAATATGCTCGCAGGAATAACAGGAATGGATTCAAATGATGATTCACTGTTAGATGCTGACAACTCCAACAGTTTTGATCTAAAAAATGAGCTCTACGAACTCAGAAGCAGGTGTAACGCAATTTAGTACGAGAAGAATAAAGTGGTTATAACGTATGAGAACACTATCAAATAATTGAAGCAGAAGTATGCAAATCTGGAAAGGCAACATGATAGCAAAGGTCAAAAAGGAGATTAAAATTTAGATAAAATAGTAAACTAACTGAAGATGAAGTGTTAGTCATTGAGCGAATAGAACGATTCACTTAAGAGGGATATGCAGACAGCTTATTAAAAGAACAGATCTACACCCAATTTTAACTCTTTTGGCTTTATGCAAGAAATGAATGTACTTGACGGTTTACTGCAAAAGGAGTAAATGATTAATAAATTGGAGAGTGAGCTCAAATAAGCTAAAGAGGGAGAGTATTTTGATTTGCGCTAAAAGATTACAGCCCTCTAAAGAGAGAATAATAGATTGAGGGATGAATCAAAGATGCCAGATTCTTCGAAACAGGAAATGATGAAGATGATTCCCAAATAAGCAGAGGATCACTATAGTAACATCCTTCGATCTAAGGACAAAACCATTGAGTCCTTAAAAAATTAGCAAGTTCAACTGGCAATGCAACTCGAATCTGCAAGAAAAGGAAGGATTGACTCAAATAGTTAAATCGAAGGAATACAGTAAAGTAGTCAAATGCTTTTTGCTCAGTTGTAAGAAAAGTAAGAACAGCTGGCCGATTCTTTAGCCAAGATTGGAAATCTTCAAAAGGAAAATACCAAGTTGAAAGTAGAAAAGACCAAGTTTGAGCAAGAGAATAAAATCTTTGAATCATAAAAAAAAGAGGGTTTACAAAAGAAAATAATGTTACAAGAACAAATTCGAAATCTTGAAATTTAGCTGTCTGAACTCAGAGATGCCTCAGTAAATTAAAAACTGGAAAATAAAAAAGCCTTAAACTCTCTAAGATTTTAGATGGAAGAGGAAAAGAATCGTTGTAAAATATTATTAGATGAAAAGACACATTAAAACAAGCGACTTCGAGATTAAATTCTATCTCTCAACGATTAGAATGAGGATCTTCAGCAAAAAGAGAGAAGTAGTGTCGAAAAAATAGAGTTCTTGATGAAATAGAATGGTGCTCTCCAGGATGGGCTGAGAGAGGCCAAGCTTCACTTACTAAATTTCGAAGGCGTAGATCGAAAATTATAGTTGAACAGCGCTAAGGAAAAATAATACGAATCGAATATGAAGATATTAGAAGAGGAAATGAAAAATTTAAGATTAGAGTTTAAGGACAAAAATAGTATCAGTCAGTAGCAACTAAAGAAATACAAAGATCTTGAGGATGAAATGAAATATAAAAATGACGTGGTCGAGCTGATGAAATTTGAAAAGGAATAAAATCTGGTGAAATAGAAAGAATATCTTGAAAGAATTAAGTAAATAGAAGGTCGAGAAGCTGAAAAGCAGAAAATTATTTAAAATCTTTAACAGGAAATTAAACATCTTAAAGATGACAATCGTTACCTTTAGCTGGGTACAACTTTATTTATTTAGGTAATGAAGAACTCAAAGAAAAAATGGATACCATGCAGAGTGTCATGACAGATGTCGATGCAATTAATAGACAACTCAAAAAAGAAAAAACCTATCTCGAGGAAAAAAGAAAAGAACAAGAAAGGGAAACACGTAAACAGGGAGAAGAGTTGGAGAAGATGAAGGAACAAGAGGCTGAACTGCTTCAAATTATCGAGGAGGAGGGAAGCCCTGAGGCTCGAAGATTTAGTCTTAACTCCAGAAGAAGTGTGAATGGAGTTAACGGCAAATAAGTTAAGAATGCTTTAGTTCGTCTAAGCAGTCGCAGAAACTCAATAGGTTATGCTGAAAATTTGCTGAAGCAAGTTGAGGATTTAACAGGAAAGAATTATAAACTTCAAATGCAATTAAGTGAAGTTTAGAATGAGTTGGAGCGTAAAACTATGGATTTAAACACAAAGACATAATAAATAGCAAAATTGAAACAAGCAGCGAGCAGTCCTAAATAAATTGACTTTGCCCCTATCATTGAAATATCCAAGAAAAACCAGTTTAATGCAGTCTTTTTTTAAAACAAGATTATGGAGCTGTAGAAAGAAGTCGGGAGCATTAGGACTGTGAAGCAGCAAGAGTTGTAATAATACAAAAAGGTTTGCCGCAAGCAAATGTAAGAAAAGTATTTGGGCGAAATAAAACGACTCAATTCTTATTCCCATGAACTGGAGAAAAACATTAATATTATAAATAGTAGACTTAGTCAGTAAAATGCTATAAAAAACTAAGCAATTAACAAACTATAGTCTCTCGAGAAATCTTACTATTAACGCTAATACTAATACTCAGAGACTCTCACTGAATACAATCAACTACTGCAGAGATATAAAAATATGTAGGAAATCTATAAATAAGCAACTCAAAAAAAAAATAATAGCAACAAACAAGCTGAGGAAATTTCATATTTGAAGAGTTCTCTTGATAAATTGACTAAAAATTATCAGGAGAGCAGTTATATGCTGACCAACTCCTATGATCAGATTAGAAAGTTAAATGAATTACTCATGGCAAAGGAAAATTAGGTCAAGAACTTAAATAGTAATCGTCGCGTCATGAAATCGCCCAATTAATCATTTACGAGTCAACAATATTCAGAACAAAGAATGGACCAAAAGCTGCTATATAATTTACCTCCCAATTTTTAAAAGCGACCCTCTCCACGTCGAAACGCGAACTACACGCGCATATGACTCGTCTTCACTTGATAAATCCATCTTATTATAAAAGTTATAGTATTGATAAGTATGATAATTTAATTTATATCTGTTTCTGCTAATGCAGAGCATACAATAACATCATTTCACATGAAAGTGCAGATAAGGGAGAAGGAGATGAGACACCCACCAATCTCATAGGCAGGTCCCAATTATTGTTTCTTTATTCCGTTATAGGTGCTTCGCATAATTGCGAATCCAGCTGCCATTTTTGCGCAGTTCAGTAAGCAGTAAATAAGCGGGCTGTTGCGGCATCTTGCGAATAGTTTGGAGTCCAATCTGTCTGATGGGAGGAAATAAAATGAATAGATCATTCCAAAAATAGTGCCGTTGAGTCCTCCTGCGACCAAATCTCCTTTAAGATCCCGTCGACTGTACTTCAATTCATTCATAGTTAAAAATATAAAAGTAATAATTTTGCAAAGAAATGATCAGTACATATTTGTATATGAAGAGTTAAATCAGTAATTCATTGATTATTTAATTAAAAGATTGATATTAACAGAACCAATGTAGAAAGAATCTACAATTTCATAGACCCAATATTTTGAAAATTAGGCAGCCAAATCCGTCAATTTTAGAGGTATAGGTTGCTTGCCTGTCTATAAGACAGAGAAAAAGACCAAAACGTCGGAAAAGTGTTCAGAAAATGATGGTAGTTTAGATCTCAAGCAGGATGTTCAGCATCAGTAGAATTCAAGTACTGAGGAAGGATTAATTATGTTTTAAGGGACATGTCCTATTCAAAAGGACGGATAGTAGATGCAAAACCTCAACGGAATTTTAAGATAAGGTTATCTTAAAAAACAATCAACATCTCTATTCAGTTGGGATCAAGTAAATTTATTTTGATTTAGCCCTGCTACTTTTTGTTAACTACCGAAAAACTCTGCTGTTTTCAAGATCAGAGTCGAACGAATCTTATCAGCTGTCTCAATTTAAAACTCTTATCCTACAACGTTGAAAAATAAAACTTGAAACTCACAATAACACACCATGAAAAAAGTTAGCCCATCATTGTCTAAGCGGATAATATGAACTAATCTGAAGCTTGGTTTAGGGATATAAAAAGAGTTATAGATTTCAATGCCTCGCGCAAGAAGATTCAAATTCGATAATCTAAGCAACATATTTATGAGGAAATTGACGGGATTATTGAATCTGATTTTATAGATTTGGCCTAAACAGGAGATATTATCTTAATGAGAACTGAGAATACCCAGTGTGCTTTACAAAGATTTATTACTCACAGTGAATACGACCATATTGGTCTGGTAGTCAGATTTGCTGATAACCAAGTGAAGATATTTGAGGCTAATGCTGATGATGGTGTGAATCTTTATGACTGGGATCAATTTCAGTCTAGTTTCCATTGCTATTAAAAAATGTGTTTTAGGAAATTACATCATACGCGCAAATATCAATTCCAGACTATTTTATTAAACTTCATCAAAAAAACTATTGGCAGGGAATATGATTTCAATCCTCTTCGCCTTTTAAGAAAGGATAGTGACGATCAAGTAGAGGAATCCAAAGGCTACTTCTGTTCCGAATTAGTAGCCAAGGCGTATAAGTTGATGGGATTACTCGACAGATAAAAACCAAGTAGCAATTACTGGCCAATCGATTTTACTGATAGAGGAGGATTGTTATTAAAGCAAGGAGCTTACTTTGGGTCATAACAACTTATAATACTGGATAAGCACCTAAAGTGCGCCCCTTGATGATGTATATATTTTTAAATTCATTTCAATTGTGTCCCACTCAATTTTTGTGATTCTTAAGCATAAAATAATAAAATAAAGATGCAAATATGACGCTTGTAGTGTATTGGTTAATAATAAATGATGAGGCAAATGCTATATCGATCTTTCCCGTTGTTTATTCGCCCGATGGCCTGCTTCTCTGAGCTTGCCAAATTTCAGAACAGCTTCCTCACAACCACAAACATCGCCTACATTTAGTTCTTGCATTAAAAATGGCTTGTTGATAGTGAATCTGTATCTCCATCATTCGCTGCGTACTTTGAGCTCCTTGAACAAGGAAGTGATCCTCATGAAGCCTATGTACATCCCACCGCCTCAACCACTGTTAGCATCGCATCAGCTGCATCTAAAGTCATCACCAATCAACTCAAGATGAGATTAATGATTGACTCCTTCCGAGCACTTGGACATCAATTAGCTAAAATAGATCCCTTAGAACTTCCACGAAATAAAAACTTGCATGGAAGTCTTTCTGAAGATTCGTTGGTGGCTGCTAACTTTGGATACAAAAAAGAAGAGATGAACGATGAAATTATTGTGCGAAATCTTAGGGAGGAGGGACCAGACAAAGACAATGGACCTTATACAATACAAGCTTTTGAGAATTACTTGAGAATGATTTATTGCGATAAAATTGGGTTCTAATATATGCATCTCCTCAATAAAGCAGAAAGAGATTTCATCAAAAGAGAACTAGAGTAAAAGATAGAATCATTGGAGAAATTATAACTTACGAAGGAAGAACAACTCTCTACTTTGAGGAGATTGGCTAGAGACCAAGCATTTATTGATTTTTTGGGAACTAAATTCGGAAACTTTAAGAGGTTTGGTATCGAGGGACTCAATGCAGCAACAACTGCACTTGGACAGTTGGTCGAGACAGCCGCTCTTTTAGGAGTATAGAATATTCAGTTCGGAATGGCTCATAGAGGAAGAGTCAACGCTCTACACTGTATTTTTTAAAAACCGGCTCAATCCATCTTTAGAGAGTTTTTATAAAAAGTAGTTGATGACAATGAAGATTTTTCAGGAGATGTCAAGTATCATTTAGGATATATTCATAAAAAAAAAATCGGAGACAAGGAAGTGACTTTATCCATTCTCCCAAACCCTTCTCATTTGTAAGCCGTTAATCCTCTTGTTTACGGAAGTACAAGAAGCCTTCAGTAAGCAGCTGGCGGCAAATAAAAGTATCTTTATTTTTAGTCAGAATATTGGGAGTAGTGATTCACGGTGATGCTGCAATAGCTGGGCAAGGCATAGTTTGGGAGTCGCTCGGCTTTCAAGATTTGGTCGATTATAGCACTGGAGGTATCATCCACATTGTTCTTAACAACCAAATAGGATTTACAACTAATCCAAATCAAAGCAGGTCTTCTTACTACTGCACAGAAATCGCCAAGGCAGTCGATTCCCCAGTGATTCATGTAAATGCTGATGAACCTGACATCTTGGACAAGTGCATGAAAATTGCCGTTCGATATCGCCAGAAGTTCAAAAAGGATATCTTCATAGATATTGTGGGATATAGGAGATACGGTCATAACGAGCAGGATCAACCTAATTTTACCCAACCATTAATGTACGAGAAGATTAAAAACCATAGCAGTGTCTATGACATCTACGCTAATAAGTTGATTCAAAAGGGCGTTATCACTCCCGAAGGACTAACAGAACTTAAAAATTAATTTACAAAACAATATGAAGAGGACTACAAAAAGGTTATATCCGATACCCACGATACATTTGCTCAGGAATAGTTGGAAATCAATAAAATTAAAATCCCTACTCTTTGGGGGGCGGCGACTGGTGTTCCTGAAAATGTTCTTGCCGAACTGTTCCACAAAATTACGTCGTGGCCTGCCGATTTTCACGTCCACCCGACCATTCGTAAAATATACGAAGAAAGAATTAAAAATTTTAGTCAGAAATAATCTCTTGATTGGGCAAGCATGGAGAGCCTTTCTTGGGCAACTCTTCTCTATGAGGGATATGGAGTTCGTGTTTCTGGGCAAGACGTAGAGAGAGGTACATTTTCGCATAGGCACGCCTTGATCAGCGATCAGCAGCGAGATGTTTAAAAGCATATCTTTTTGAAAGCAGTGTCGAAGAATGTCAGAATTACCAACAGTCATTTGAGCGAGTACGGCGTGCTAGGATTTGAGTACGGATATTCCATTACAAATCCAAACGTCTTAATTATTTGGTAGGCTCAATTTGGTGATTTTGCCAACGGAGCGGCCATTATGATTGACAACTTCATTATTAGCGGCGAAACAAAGTGGGGACAGCAATCAGGAATTGTTCTATCACTTCCCCACGGAATGGATGGCCAGGGACCTGAACATAGTCAAGGTAGAGTTGAAAGATTCTTACAATTATCTGATGATAGCTGTGACTAAAATCAAAGTGTGACTTGGGAAGATCAATTGAAGACTGACAACATACAAATTATTTGTGTCTCCACAACTTCCAATTATTTTCATGCCTTAAGAAGACAAATTCATCGAAATTATCGCAAACCTCTCATCGCTTTTAACTCTAAAAAATTACTGAAGTTTAAAGGGGTAATCAATTTATAATTTAGGCAAATTGCCCAATAACTGACATCGTCGAAGGCACATAATTTGTTCCAGTTTATGCTGACACAGTCGATCCAGCAAAAGTAAAGAAAGTAGTCTTTTGTCATGGCCAATTTTACTACGATATAAAAACTCGCCGAGATGAACTGAACAGACCTGTAAAATTATTAACATTTAGGATATAGCTATTGTGAGAATTGAACAACTAGCTCCTTTCCCTCACGAAGCAATAAGAAAAGCAGTATCGGTCTATGGTTCCGATGTGAACTACTTCTGGGCACAGGAGGAACATTAAAATTATGGAGCCTGGAACTATTTATGTCCTCGCTTAAAACTGCTTTTAAAAAAGCCAATCGGATTTCATGGAAGATCCTCATCGGCTTCGACAGCAGTGGGCGCACTTAAACTGCATAAGCTGGAAGAGGAGGTACTTCTCAAAGGTATCTTCAATCAGTGATTATAACCAAACTCAGATATTTGATATTAAATCAAAATTAATCATCATCGGTAAATGGTTCTCTGATTGTAAACAGTGTTTCTGTACTTGAAAGCCTACTCTTCGATGTCTCTATTGAGACGATGGAGTCTTTCATTCTATAAATAGGCTTTTTCCGCTTTGGTAGCAAGGTTGTCTCGCTCGAAAGACATTCTCATAAGTTCCTACTTACACCTTTCGATTTCAAATGAACTTTAGACCAACAAATCTCGAAGATTTCGTATTTAGATGGACATTTTCTAGTTTTAGCCAATTTCTTCCCTCATATGAATATTTTACTCGCGTAGTAATAGGAGTTACTTCTCAAGGTCAGCACCCCAATACGAAAATCTATCTCTCTCTCGAACATAGTTCACTTGGTTGAGATGTAACTCTTCTTTCAGCTGTCCTAGGCAACCACCCAATTGTAGTCTCTAATCTTGTCTAGCTGCCATTTCACTGTCCAGTAAAGTTTGCATCTGACTAATTTGACTTCTATCTTTTTCCACTTCCTCTTCCAATCTATTTCGATCAATTATCAGACTATTTAATTGGTTTTCATAAGTGGTCGTTAACTCCAATAAATTTTATTTGTTTTTTGTGTTTTAAATAGTTAAACTTTACAACATTCGATCCTTCATGCCTATGATTTAGTTCAACCTTTTTGTTTCACTTTCGAAAGTTTGCATTATTTCTCTGAGTTATTGAGTTTTCCTGACACCGTCATTCATCCTTAAATTTTATGATTTTTCCAGTTCGGTCTTCATCATTCTCTCGACAGCTTCTCTCTCCTTGTTCTTGTCAATGATTAAACTTTATATCCTGTCCTGCATTTTGGATTAAGTTTGTGTTAATCTTTTTTGAAGTTCATCTTCTCTTCTCTTGCCTTCTTCTTGTTCCATGACTCTTTCTTTTTCGCTGTTAGCCAATTTTTATCGTAAGTGACTATTTTCCATTTTTAGTTTTTAGTACTAATTCCTCAAGGCGCCCTGTTGGCCTTGCAAATGAGACTATCTTTACTATATTTCTCTCAACTGATGTTATAATTCTTATATTTTTGCTTCCAGTATTTCCTTTTAGGCTTGTGAGAATTTGGCCTCCTCTTATTTCTGCAATATCAGCGTTGAAATTTCACTACTAAATCTTTTCTGCATTTATTTGAGACGCTGCTCATGCTTGGTCTCTGAATCATGAACCATTTTTTTGTACATTGCTAGCTGCTGATTCAATGAAAGTTATATGCCATCCCTTTAAAGCTATAGCTGTGTTAATCTTTACTTCATGAAGCCGTTGAGAGTTTAAAACTCACGCAGTTTACTCGTTCCTTCCTAATTTTTGCGTAAAGTAGTTGCTTATCGGTAGATGACATTGTCTGCTAACTTGCTGGGGGTATATGTCAGTTCTGCCCAAGCAGCTTTGCCATATTTTTCGGGAGATAGGTTGTTTAATCTCGCAGGAGATGCGTCCTTTCTCATTCTTGATATCAGAAGACTGTCCATCATAGAGCTGTTTTATTTATAAAATATATTTGCTATTATCAAAATTAAAAGATTTGGCTTATAAATGTTGGAAATGAAAGCGTGATGGAACAATTTAAGGAGGCGCAACTATACAACATATTTGCTGTTCTTATTCAAGAATTTATTCACAGTAATTCATATAGTAATTAAGATCAGCTTAGAGCCTTCTCTACTAAATTTACGAGCATAACTCTCATAATTAGATAATCTTTTAATGATTAAAACTCGGCCGAAGACTTAATAGTAATATATTATATATAATTGCCTAGGATCATTGGGTCGGAATAGATTCTGATATATACATCAGATGAACTCAGTCTGACCCACATGATCCTCGTGATTATTTTGGGTTTAATATTTTATAAAATTGAAATCAATTTTTTTTAATTCAAAATTATTATTTCCTATTATCATAATTAAAAGATTTGACTACTCTTATCAAGATTTTTATTTACAGTAATTGATATCATCATTAATATAACTTCGAACCTCCTCTACTAAATTCATGAGTATACTCGTCATAATGAGGATTTAATGCCTTTTTTTAGAGATGGCATTATATTGTTTGGTAATAGTAGGAATGGAGATGCCCTATAATAATTATAATAGTAAATCCATGAAAAGAAAACATCGCTAATATCTATTTGAACTCACAAATTCTAGGGAGGATACGCGGTAACAAGAGGAATTTTTCATCAATCGTCCCCTCAAATCGCCATCACCCGATAGGAAGTCAGCCAACATCATTGCCTCCACATCTAGCCCATAAATTAAAGACATCAAAAAACAAATTACTCCTATCAGAACGGAGCCTACTGCTTCGAGAATATTGGATAAGATATAACAGAGAGAAAAACAAATTCAGCATGGTACTACACCGAAGCATGATAAGGAAATGGCAGATGCCATACAGAGCTTTAAGAACGAGGAGACTATGGTCACCTCCAAAAAAAGAATCTTATAGGAAAGATAATTATAAATATCAAAGTCTCGTCACCGCAATTATTCTTCGTACTAGCATGCTTTTAATCCAAGAAATGAAATTGTGGCTGAATACTCGCCATAAGATTTCTTGGCTGAATCTAACCATCGATCTGACCGCTTCAAAACAACTTCCGAATTAGATTATGCCAAAATGTTGCTTAGATAAAAGTAATAAACAATAAAAGAGTTGCGTGAGTTGATTGAAATGATAAACCGCAATGGTGAATGCATGAGTGATAGCTCTGATGATTTTACGAAGGTGGGCGTGCTATAAAAGAAGTTAAAAGAGTATCGAAGTCAACTAAAAGTATTTCAAATATAAAATCAAAAGTTGATCAGCGTTATTGAAAATAATCACGTTAATATTAATTCAAACAAGGAGGAAATTCTACAGAGAGAGATACGTGAACTTAGAGAAACTTTGAGAGATAAAGAGAGAGATATAAAATAGATTAGTCAAGAAAATCAGAATAAATTAGAAATTGCTGAGATGAAGACCAAATAACTGCAGAGAGAGAATGAGAAATTGATGAAGCTGATGAGAAATAAAGACCAGAACGAGAAGCCGGGAGGGGAAATGTTTGTGATTGGCAGCACACAATCATCAATGCCAACTAAATACAATAACTAGAGAGTAACACTCTCTAAGATACGCGAGCAGTATCATTAGAATTTAAAATTAAGTCGTTAAAATTTCGAGAAAGAATTACAGTTGACTTCTTAAAACTATTAAAACATATTCGAACAGATTACTATGAAGTTGGATGTGATGACCAAGCAAATGATACAGTTAGAACAGAAAGAAGAACAGATTATATACAGAACAAGGGACAAAGATAACAGAAGAGAAGCGGAGAGAGACCACCATCCTTAAATCGAGTCACTATTGCTTCAAAAGTATAGTCAGAATTAAAAAGAACTAAACGAAGAGAAAAAGCATAATTAGAATCTCGCCCTTGAATTGTCAATTGCCCAAAAGAACATTGAGTAATTACAAATGAAGTCCTTCAACTATTCACAATAATTTTCTATTCGTAGTCGCGAAAATGAAGAGGAAATAGTGTAAAAATTTACCAAGTAAAACTCTTCTCTCACCAATCGATTAAAATCATTTTAAGAATAGAACATTAAATTGACCAACCGCATCTCCTAAATATCTAAGCAAAAGGACTTGTAAAAGCTTTAATTCGACTAGAAGATGTTAACATTTATCTCAGTCTATGAATAAAAATTGACGGAGGAAAAAAACAGTTATGAGAGGATCATAGAAAAGTTGAACATTAAAATCGATGAGAGTAGATAGAACGAATTTAGAAATAGGTAAGAGTTTGCAGAAGAAAAAAAGGATATTGAACAAAAACTTTAAACCTTGGTGGCATACTATGATAAAGAAATTAACAGCTACCGCACTATCATCGAATCCAAAGTAGCAGAGCATAAAAGAGCTATTTAAGAAAATTAACAGATCAGACAGGAAAATACAAGAATACACTCGCTGAAACAACCCACTTAATCGCAGGAGTTTAAAAGGCTGACTGAAGAGTATGATTTTGTCAGAAGAAAATGCTCTGATTTATAGCAAAATAGGGGATACCTTGATCAAGAACTGAACAAACTTGTTCAGCAAGTGGAAGCCACCTAAAGATCACGATAAATATTAGCCAAAGAAAAAGATGATCTTCAGTAGGAATTGGAAAAGATCAATTCAGAAACTACAATCAATATAAAATTACAAAAATAGAACCAAGAGTTACACTCTCATTTAGAACGCATTAACATATAAAATAGCTAGTTTTCGCAAAAACTAGACCAACTTACCAAACAACTCAGAGAAAGTCAAAACAAAATTACCGTACTTCAACAGTAACTTCAGCGTAGAGAGGAACTCATTGATGATATTAAGCAGGATTTTGTTAATAAAGAACAGGAACTACAAGAGTTGAGAGGATTCTACAATACTTTTAAGAAAGATCGATCCACTTTTAATTATTAAAGCCTTGAAGGATAATTGAACTAACTCAAAAAAATGGTCAACTTTGAATATGGAGACAGTGCCGTTAAGTTACAAGGTGACATTATTGAAAAATATTTTACTCTAGAAAGTGATTACGAGGTCAAACTCGAACAAAACATGAAATTGCAAGAGGAGATACTTCTAGTCAAGTAGTAAGTTTGCAAAGAACAGCGGTAAAAAGTTAGACTTTCCGAAAAGATAGCGAATCTATAAAAAAATATCGTAATCTACGAACATGAATTGAGGGAAAGGAAAGGTTTATATTAGCAGCTACTGAAAGAAAAGACAAGAATATAAAAATAGACTCTTTTATCCAAGAAGATCAAAATTTCTCAGCAAGAGCACTCCCAAGTTGATTTTCCTCCTTCTTAAATAGGCAGCCACATAGATCGGATTTTATTGCTCTAGCGTAAACGCAATGAAAATATAAAGCACCTTTTTGAGAAAGGGTAGCCCTTCTACTATTCAGTCAACTGACCAATGATATTGATATTTCTTTCAGGCAAAAATATGAATTATCATTTGTAGTAAACACTCTTGATGCTGGCCACTGAGGCTGATGTTTTAAGCAACACATTATTGCTATCAGTCCATTTATAGTTTAACTGATAGGAGTTGGGACCAGGTTTCTTTTAGAATTTACTGCCCTGCAGGAAACGGTGACTCTTCCCAAAAAAATTATTGCTGGCTGATTTTTTTTTACAAGCCAGCCAATCGAATGTGCCTGCCACTAAAATTTGACTAAACTACTCCTAATCCTTATCTTATTTTGGCCTTTTTTATTTTTTAATCATCAAATTTTATGAGCTTTTGCAGGAAGAATACTAGCGTTGGAATTTCGGACCTGCAACATGGCTGGTTTTAAAATAATTTACATTGTACTCTCCTACTCCTGGACTAGCTGAAGAAAGGTATTAAATTTAATTCAAGTAATGCTATTTAAACTCTGGCGGACTTATAGAGCGCACAATCTGCGCAGTTTGTGGGCGTTTGAAGTAACTGGCTGGTCCAGGTGTTTTTTAATTCTTACTCTTGTCTATAATAACATCCGCGATAGTTTTTCTTGGATTTCTATCCATTTTTCCTGAGAGTGGTCTTGCCTGCGGCTTGGCTTAATAAATATTGGGTGCAGGAACATACTTCTTGATTTTGAGTACATCATCAATATAATTCTTTTTATGTTATGGCCTATTCATATAGGTCTGTTTGATATTGCCCTTGTGATGATAACGCTTAGGTACAACATATTTGAAATCTTACCATTAGTAGTTGCGGTTTGCGATATTATACATCTCCTCAATGGGAACCCATCCATCACAATTCTATAACATGTTCAGTTTTCTATTATTAAGAATATTCTCCATAGAATATAATGAGGTATCAACTTAGTCATAAAGGCTACTTTCAAAAATAAGGATATTTTAACGAGGAATTGCACAGCTGATTATTTTTTCAAAAGCTTATTAGAAGAAATACATACATAAAAAAGTAATTTTATCACTTTCTAACTTACTCCACCAAATCACCATTAAACCAAATTCCAGCTATCTTTTTTTCAGAAGTGCAATATACGCCCTCGCCATGTTTAAGTCCCTTAATCCAACTACCTCGATAGTACTATCCGTTAGCGTAGGTCATAGTCCCTTGACCTTCTCGGAGATCACATATATAATTGCCCTTATACTTGCTTCCATTTGGCCAAGTGTACTCCCCTTCACCATGTTTCTGATTTTCACGCCATTCTCCTTCATAACATTCTCCATTATCACTCTGCATACTCCCCATTCCCTCAAGTTTATTATTTACGAAATTTCCTTCAAAAATACATCCCTTTTGCATAAGTACCCCTTTTCCATGTTTTCTATTGTTAAGAAAGCATCCATTATACTTGCTCTAATCGGGATAGACTGCTTAGCCTCGTCCATTTGGAACGTTGCTTTTCCACTGTCCCTAATATTTATATCCGCTTGAATCGATATACTTCCCATAGCCATCGGCCACATTATTTCTAAAATCACCTTAGTAGTAACTACCATCTGCTTTAATAAACCTTCCTTTTCCTTCACAGCGACCATTTGTAAACTCACCTTCCAAATAATCACCGTTATCGAAATTAAGTGAACCGAAACCGTTGGGCTAGTTATTATACATTTCCCCTACATACTAAGCTTTTAAATCTTCAATGTAGATTTTCTTCTACTCTGAAAGATTTCTGGCTCTGCTAGAGATATCTGGCAACCGAGAGAGACGAGACTTGACATATTCACTACTTATATGACCTTTTAGCCGTACACTGGACATTCTCATTAGTAACCTTGATTGAGAGATTGGTAATTTGGATTCGTCCTCACTTAATTCAACATTTGGTTGAGAGTTTCTAATTTGAGTGAAGTTAGGATCATTATTGCAAGTGTTTTATGGCTCTCTACAACTTTGTCCCATGAATAATTAAGAAATAATAACTAAACTTAAAGTTTTATTACTATGGATGGTTATGACAGTTTAGTAGAGAAAGAATGGCTTAGAAAAAATGAAACTATGAAGAAATACCTTTGTCCTGTATAAAAATGTCAATGATGGGAGAGTTTAAAGTTAAAAGGTTTTAGATAATATAACAACTTCCGAAAAGATGGAAGATAGCTTAGATAGTTATAATTGTTATGAGTGATATAATGGTCCAATTATCAAAATATATTTTATTTTATATAAACTTCTTTTACATTTTCCTTCAGTTTCTTCCTTAACTAACAATAAATTGAACTCAACACACTCTAAAATAATGAAGAATCATTCCTCAATGAGGTGGGTTATCCACTTCACATTTATTGATTAGCATTGATCGCGTCTTTGAGGATATTCCTCCCATGGTTAGTTACTGATTAACAGTAGTAATGCATTTGGAAACAATTCGCACGGATATTAGCTTGATTCATAGTTAATAGGGGATAGCTTAAGAGCCATAGCCAATTGCTATTCATAGTAACGAGTTTGTTGTGCATTTTGCTCTTTGGTTTGCTGGTGACATCGGTTGCCTCAGTAAACAAAAAATGTACATTACTGCCTGAAGGAGTAGTTGTGATTGGCACAAAGAAGACATATCCAGTCGTCATATCGCGCCGTGCGTTCTTCACGTGAGAAAGAACTGTTTTTTCTAAACATCAAATAAATTTATATAGGACTTAATGAATAAATAAGTATAAAACTATCATAAATGACTTCCATAAATGCTTATTTTTATGAAGGAAAACCAAATTAATTTACCAATATTATGTTTTATCCTTTAACTACTGCTTTATTTATATTTTTGCATTATTTTAAAAGGAAAACTTTTTATACTAGTTTATATCTTCGGTTGTAAAAAATTTAATCAACAGTCAATAGCAAAAAACTATCATTTCAAGTTATTTTTGGAGAAGTGATCAAGGGAACATTTTAAATTGCACATTTATCTTCGTTAGAACTAAAACAAAATATTTATCAATTAGCTTGCAAACTATCCTAACAATATTATTTTGAAGGAAAAATATAAATTTTGGTGGATTCAGAAATATTGCGATCATCCATCGACTCCCACATATATCTTAAGATGATCTGCATACTCATTGAATGTAAATTCTTGATCTTAGCACCAATACCTTAGAGTCTATTTCAATACACTTTTCTGATCTACAGAATGCTATCCCTTTCCAGTAACAGCAGTAATGCATACAGTTTTTCTACTGTTTAATTTGTTCGATGGGATATTTATATTTCCTTTTTGATATTGCTCGATAATTATGCCCTTGATCATATTAAATAGAGGTTATACTTCTTACTCGCGATAGCCATGCAAATCAATTGAGAAACAATTTGTAACAACCATCCTTTTAATTTACGCATGCCTAGCTTCTTGAGATAATTTGTTTATCAAGAGTATCTACTACCTTTATTAACGTATTTTTACTTAATCATGCGGTCGAGTTCTGCTCGCGATTTGTGATTATCTTTATCCTTTTTAAAGGCCTATAATCTTTTTTTCTATTTAAAATGCCAATCAATTTAATTTCGTATCATTGATATTGTACTTTCCCATTATTAGGACTGATAATTTGAATGTTCACTGGTTTACCATTTTTTATCAAGCGAATGAGGTTACTCATGAAATTGATGAACGGTCTTTTTCACTTTCGGTATTTGATTCTTTTTCTTTTCAAAATAATACTCCTAAATAACTACAAAAGTACTTGTAGAAAATCTTTGCAACGATGATAGTCTCCCTCATAAAATTTATTCACGAGGTATAAATTTTTCATAGACATATGTTAGAATTATCGATGCAATTTAGGCAAATTATCTTTTTAATGAAAACGATTGGCTTCATTTAATTTTTTATCCTCCTATTTGGATTCTTTTTTATGATCTGGTTTATGATCAATAAGTTTTGTAAATGCTTTAATTTTGTTGTAACTGCATTCTTCTAATGCTGCGCTTATAGTAGAAAGCTGATGGAATTAGCAAATTTAAGATAATTCCTAGAACATTTCAATTTATTCAGTACTTTTGTTTTTATAGATATCTGGCAGTGTGCTGTTTCTATATTCTTGGATTCTTTATTACTGCTTGAATTAAGGCTCATTATTGTTCTAAGTTTATGGTATTCTTATTCTGCTGTCATTCCTTTAAAGAGTGAACTCTGCATCAATTATTTTATATCTTTTGGGGATAATTTAATTTTTATATCTTTGTTTATGATTGATCATATTAATCTTTAAGTGCTTTTACGTTTAATAATAAAATATATGCTATCAATTATAATTATGAACATTTCCTCTTTTATATTACATGACTCTTTAATATTTATACATTTGGTATTTACAAAATTATCGCAAATGAATTAAAAATATGATGATTTTTGCTATCAAGTTAATCTTGAATTTTAAAGTTAATGTGATTTGATTTTTTTAATCTATCTTTTTTAAAAATACAATTAAAGATGTAGATGTACAGACAAATTTAATCATCATTTATCATATTAAATATCAATGTGAAGATAGCCAATATATTTTATCTTAAGTTAAAATGTTTATTTAGCATTACTCAATGATAAATTTTGGTTTGTAAAGTATAGAGTTGGCACTAAAAGCAAAATATTTATATAGCAAAAATTAGGAAAGATAAACATCAGCTATACACATTTTTTTATTTCTTATGTTTCCCATGTTTGCTAGTAATTATATTTTGTAACTGATTTTATATTTCTTCCCTATCTTTGAGGGGAACAGAATAATTTTAATTGCAAGTGATACATCCCTTCA
>Ga0302186_10000101_pt1 | contig 77113 bp, 59 predicted proteins | sample II_Bog_E1_2_FD_198782 | JGI IMG/M metagenome (GOLD analysis project Ga0302186, IMG submission 198782) | Peat permafrost microbial communities from Stordalen Mire near Abisko, Sweden - II_Bog_E1_1 | ecosystem: Environmental > Terrestrial > Soil > Wetlands > Peat | place: Sweden: Abisko...
TAAAGCTATTGCTGTCATTATACAACTAATACAAAATTGATATTTATAAAATCTTGGGATCAAGAAACTAATTAACGGTATAGATCCACATAATATAAAGGATAAAATGTAAAAGTTTAAACCTAATCTGACAGTAAGGATGCATAGCTGCAAAATGGGCAACTGTCAGATTAGGTTTAAACTTTTACACATTATAGCATTTTTCTTTCTGTGGGCAGACACTATCTCCTTAGTTGTTTATTTTAAATTTAGAACACTATTACGATTTGCCTAAATGGCGGCAAAAGGTAGCTTAGGTAACACATAGCCTAACATGTTGTTTTGATAACCGATTAGTGGTGGATTGCGTGTTGCATATAACCTGCATTTGTTCGTATAGGTGTGTTATTGGAGGAACAATTGTTATCTGCATGTTGTTTTTATAACTGCCGGGTGGTGGCTCACATGTTGCGTATAGATGTGTTTGTTGAAATGTTTTTAACTGTTCTAAATGTTTAATACACATTTCTATAATTGTTTTTCTATAATCATCTTGATTATTTGAATTTAATAGAGATGTAAATGTGTCAGGTAACAAATCATTTATTTGAGTGGTGATATAGACTAACTTTCCAGTTTGATGGACTGTAATTCCAATCGTATCGGTGGTACTGACGGTAATAAGAAAATCATTAATGTTTTTAGTAGTAATGTTAGTCAGAATATGGATTGCCATTTCGACAGCAATAGGACCAGATGAATCAAAACAATCACCTTCGAATGCTATATTCTGTAAGGGGTGGCTTGATAAATATACTATTTTAGGTAGTGTGGATGATGTTTTTCCAAGGGTCTTAAGTATTATATCCGTGGTTTCATCTATATATATTCCTAAAGGATCAATAAGAATTAGTTTGTTTTCGCTAGCTACACCACAAATAAAATGATTAATAGATTCATTTAGTTTAGCGATGAAAACAATCGGATTTTTTTGATCGCTAGCATTAATAAGATCTAGAAGTCGTGTACTGAATGTATCAGCATCACAAAAAAGGACATAAATATTATAATCATCCGTGTTAGCCTGCGACATTTGCAATAAATTTAGGCATGTATTGTAATTATAATTTGTTTTTAAAAGATTACTACCAGGTATAGTTATTAAAGGTAATGCAGGATACTCTTTTTTTTCAACTGCACCATCAATAGACGTAGTATAAAAAAATTGTTTTAATGCTAGTTTAGCATTAAAACAATTTGTTATAAATTCTGATAAAATTAATCGATACCTAACCTCATATTTATCTTCAGGTTCATTCGTAAAACGCAAATCTTCTGCAAAAATAAACATCTGATCTGCAGATAGTTGTAATGTGTCTATTCCTGAAGTCTTAATTTCTACCAATTGTTTAATTAGATCATCTGGTTGTTGAACAGTGCTAAATAACCAATTCCAAAATTTCTTATAGCGTTGAATCACTCTATAGTGAGTTGTGAAATTTTCCACATTAATAACATAAAAATTGTTATAACCTTTTTTGTATAACTCAGCTAAAATTATGGTTAATCCAAACCAATCACTTCCTACAGAAACCAAAATGACCTCTTCAGATTTATTTGGTACATTTTCTAAGATAGACCATATTAGATTGTATTCTATCTTTGCTCGATAATCGTTATTATGGTCTTTTCTTGTAAGGGCTGGTTGACAGCTACATTCTACAAATTCGAGTTTACATTTATCTGAACCAAATATTATTATATGGTCATCATAATCTAGCTTCTCAGTTCTATTAGCTATAAGAGAGTTTGGATCGCTAAGTATTATTTGTATTAGTTTATCCTTCTTTTCTTGCTCAAGTCTCTCTTCTGTATCGGCAAACATCTTTCAACTCCAACTAGTGATTAAATGTTTTAATAATTTATATTAATTTTGATAACTATACTTGAAACATAACAACATTCCAAGTGTGTCAGATGTTTGATGTCAAACCAAAATTAAAATGTCCCCATCTTCGCCAATTTAAAAATGTCCCCTACCGACAACTTTAGTGAATTAATTCCACCAATAAAACAACTAAAATAGTTCTTATACAAAAACTCGGACGCAATCCGAGCGCAATATTCACCTAAAATCTACTTAAATATGCTCAATCTCCTTGACCTGAACTATTGATTTATATAGAGTACCTTTGAGTACATTAGTGTATAGCATGGATTCAAAATCCGTTGATGGTAAGCATGAGAGTTCAAGTCTCTCCCTCGGCAAATGGAAATATTATCCTTATGACAATTTTAGGAATAAAGCATGAAAAATAAAATTACTATTGCTGCATTTTATAAATTTGTAAATTTGCCACATTTTCAAGAACTACAAATAAAAATCAAAAATTTTTGTATAAATCATGAAATTAAAGGCACTATCTTACTTGGTCAAGAGGGCATTAATTCAACAATATCTGGTTTAGATCATAATATACATGCAACTTTAAATTTTTTAAAAAGCCATACGGAATTTGCGGATCTAAGTTATAAACTTTCTTATAATGATTCTCATCCATTCATACGATTAAAAGTACGTCTTAAAAAAGAAATAGTCACCCTTGGGGTGCCAAATGTTGACCCGACAAAACAAGTTGGCGAATATATAGATCCTGCTGATTGGAATAAATTAATTTCTGATCCAACAGTTGTTAATATAGATACTCGTAATGAATATGAAGTAAAAATTGGTACTTTTAAAAATGCTATCAACCCACATATTAATACTTTTAGGGAATTTCCAAAATTTTTCACTGATAATTATAACCACATAGATCAAAACCAAAAAATTGCCATGTATTGTACTGGTGGCATTCGTTGCGAAAAATCTACTGCCTATTTATTACAGTTAGGTTTTAAAAATGTTTACCATTTAAATGGCGGGATCTTAAATTATCTACAAAAAGTTCCAAAGCAAGACAGTCTATGGCAAGGAGAATGCTTTTTATTTGATAATCGTATTGGAGTAGATCATAGCATTAACAAAGGATGCTACAACATGTGTCCTGGCTGTCGCCACCCAATATCACCTGAAGATCAGCAAGCTCCACAATATAAACATGGAATATATTGCCCACATTGTTTTGATTCTATTTCAGAAAAAACTATTAAGCGTGCCGAAGCACGCCTAAAGCAATTGATGTTAGCCAAAAAAAGTATTAATTTGGTACAATCAACAGGCTGATTTTATGTTATTTTCTTTTTTAGCTGGTAACGTAATTCTGGACCATATTTAGGGTTGCTATCAACATCATAGACTTCCATTCCAATTTTAGCAGCAGCTTTCCAAGAACCAGGATTATCTGTTCTTGCTGTCATGTTAATTCCCTCAAGATCTTCGTCCTTTATTTTATACCCTAATTTTTTTAACTTATTAGCATACTGGTACATAGTAACAACCTCTGTTGTTGCAACTCCACTATATTGTTTTTTCTCTGGTTTTTTACAACCAGTTTTTAAATCATATTCTTGTGCGATTTCTTGAGAAACTAGTGATCTGTGGCTCCAAGATGCAACTGTATTATAATAAAACATTTCTGTATATTTTTGGTCGTAATCACTACCACCTATACCATTTAGACCTAACAAGTCCCCTGTATCAGAATCACTAACAATAAAAGCACTGTATAAATATAATTTATCTTTGCGATTGCTAAATCTTGTACTTAATGTATTTACTCTCGTTGTAGTTTGTTCTAAAGATCGTATTCCACCATCTGCATATTTTGCCCTAACCGCAGGTTGGCTATCCAACTGTTGGTTGATGGTTTCTGCATATTCAGGTTTCATAGATTCAAAATGATATGATATATCTTTATAAATAATATCAATATACACCTTAGTATTGCTACCATTTTCATCAATGGTTATATTAGCTTCTGGCATATTAAAATCTTTTTGTGTTTCTGCATAGCTAAGGTACTTTTGTATGATCAACTCTTTTGCATGATCTTCTTTTTGAGCAAGCATAAATATTCTCTCCATTTGGTTTTATAGTTTATATTGAAAATAATGTTTTATAAATAGTAATTAGTGGACTAATTAAATTATTTTGTTAAGATATATACATAATTTAATTAACAATTTAAAGAGTTACTAAATTATGGTAAAACATAAAGTATGCAACAAACTCGCGGATTAGACGCCAGACATGAACATGCTGCTAATTTAGTTGCAAGAGACACTAGACCCCTTGGCGTAAGAGTTGCAGAATGGATTACCAACCCATTGGTTTGCTTATCCTTTTACATTAGCTCAGCTGTTACCTGTTTTATTTACCCATTATTTTGCGATATATTTTTATTTTTTAATATATTATTATTTATTTTTATTAAATCTAGACCAATTACCTTGCCGTTTAAATTACCGCAATCCTCTTGCCTAAAAGATTGTAATTATCTAAATCCTGGCTCATATAAACCAAATTTAGCTGCAGGTATTTCTTTTTTTGGTAATGAACGTAACTCTAAACAAGAATTATGGTTCACTAACGATGATTTACGTACCCATGTTTTAATTTTCGGCTCAACAGGAAGTGGTAAAACAGAAAGTTTAGTCTCGATTGCTTTTAATTCGTTAATTCATGGTAGTGGTTTTATATATGTAGATGGTAAGGGTGATAATAGTTTATTTGCGAAAATTTTTTCCATGGTACGGCAAATGGGGCGCGAAGATGATTTATTATTAATTAATTTTATGACTGGAGCTAGAGACGTTATTGGACCGCAAGCTAATCGTCTATCTAACACTATGAATCCATTTGCTAATGGTTCATCTAGCATGTTATCCCAACTTGTGATCAGTTTAATGGATGGTGCGAGTGGTGATCAAACTGGCGATATGTGGAAAGGTCGTGCTATAAACTTTGTAGAAAGTTTAATGGTTATTTTATGTGCTATGCGTGATGCAGGACATGTTTTATTAGATGCTAATTCCATTAGAAATTATTTTCTTATAGAAAAATTAGAATCTATAGTCATAGATTTAAAATTCCCAGTAACAAATGATTTATATGTACCAATAGAAAATTTTCCACAAAAAATTATTGATCCTCTTAAAAATTATTTATTTAATCTTCCTGGATACAACCCTAAAAATAAATTTAATCAAACAGGAGAAGTTCGAGAACAACATGGATTTATTACCATGCAATTAACTCGAGTTTTTGGATCATTAGCAGATACTTATGGTCATATAATTCGTACTAATTTAGCTGAAGTGGATGTAAAAGATGTAGTATTAAATCGTCGTATTTTGGTGGTTTTATTACCAGCTTTAGAAAAATCACCAGAAGAATTGGCAAATTTAGGTAAAGTAATCATAGCATCTCTTAAAGCCATGATGGCATCTGGTTTAGGTGATAAAGTTGAAGGAAAATTTATTGACGTTATTAGCAGTAAACCAACAAATTCGTTGTCTCCATTTGTGTGCATCATGGATGAATATGGTTATTATGCTGTAAAAGGTTTCGCCATAGTGGCAGCTCAAGCCAGAAGTTTAGGGTTCTCAGCAATATTTGCTGGACAAGATTTGCCTGCTTTTCAAAAGGCTTCTAAAGAAGAAGCTGCATCCATTGGCGCTAACTGCAATATAAAAATTTGTATGAAATTAGAAGATCCACTAGAAACCTGGGATTATTTTAATAAAACGGCTGGAGAAACTTATGTTACTAATGTTAGTGGTTTTCAATTAAATCCAGGCAGTGTTGCATTAAATTATCTAGACAGTAGAAGTACTTCTGTTGACAGAAGACAACGCATAGAATTATTAGATTTAAAAGAACAACGTGAAGGTGAGGCACATATTTTTTTCAAATCTAAAATAGTACGAGCCAGTATGTTTTTTGCAAATCCAAAACCAGTTATAGAGATCCGAGTAAATCAATTCTTAAAAGTAGACAAACCAGAATCTAAACTATTAATGGATATATCTAGCCGTATTAATAGTTTTTCTAAAATTCTTACTAAAACAATGAACCACCATCAATCTCCTCCAAATGAAGATATATCCTGCGTACAGTTAGCTTTATTAGAATCACCTGTAAAATCAAGTCAAATGGAACGTGCTATTGAGGCCATAGCTTCATTATTAGAATTACAAATTGAAAAACATTTAAATATAGATGGTCATTATGAATCTATAGATAGTAATAAAAAAATGAATGCCTTTACTAAATTACAAAATCCATCACCACATACGGTAGCATTAGTTGGTAGACACTTAGAGGCATTTTGTCAACCATTAATAAAAGCTAGTAATGTGTTAGAAACTTTTAAACAAATTGAAAATTTAAGTGGCGCAACGAATCAACAAGCAGAAAAAATTGCGCAAAAATTATTATTAGAACTTGAAGCAACTTCTAGTTTCCTTAGTAATAACTTAGATCATGAAACTATACTAGCTAATTCACAATCTAAATTTATGGAAAGCTTAAATGATGTTTTAATGCTCTTTAATTTAGATCCTATTTCGTCTAGTAACGACGCAGCTCATGAATCAAATGAAACTTTACCAGAATTACCGAATTTAGATAAACCAGGAGAATAACAGCGCTACTCTTTTTTTGGCACTGCAAGCTTAATATGCAACTCTCTAAGCTGTTTTTCGCTTACATTATTGGGCGCATTCATTAATAAATCTTGAGCACTCTGATTTAAAGGAAAACAAATAACTTCACGTATATTTGGTTCATTAGCAATTAACATTACCATCCTATCTATACCTGGCGCTAAGCCACCATGTGGAGGCGCACCAAACTTTAATGCATTTATCAACCCACCAAATTTATCATCTACTGTTTCTTTGCTAAAACCAGCTATAGCAAATGCATTATACATTATCTCTGGCTTATGATTGCGAATAGCACCACTAGATAGCTCTATACCGTTTACTACAATATCATACTGGAATGCTTTTAGTGCCAATTGCTTTTCCACAGTATCAGCAGCTAACAAAGCGTCTATTCCACCCTGTGGCATAGAAAATGGGTTGTGGGAGAAATCAATTTTTTTATCCTCAATGTTCCATTCGTAATAAGGAAAATCAACAATCCAACAAAATTTATAAATATTTTTTTCTATTAAATTTAAATCTTCACCTAATTTAGTACGAATTTTACCAGCCATTTTAGAAGCGTTATCTACTAATTCACAAACAAAAAATATAGCATCATTATTTTTTAAATCTGCCATAGATTTAATTTGCTGCAATTCATTGTTGGTTAAAAATTTTGCAACTGGCCCTTTACAGCTGCCATCGTTCTCAAAACATATATAAGCCAACCCTTTAGCTGCTAATTCTGTCTTAGCAAAATCAGTTAATTTATCAAAAAAACTCCTAGGAAACTGAGCTGCATTTGGTGCAGGAATAGCCCGCACCACACAATTATTTTTTATTGCTTGTTTAAAAGTTGTAAATTCTGCTTCTTTAAAAACGGATGTTACATCGAAAATGGATAGTGGGTTCCTTAAGTCAGGTTTATCTGTTCCATACTTTAACATAGAATCGTGATAAGTAATTCTAGGAAATGGTGTATTGGTTACTTTAAAGTTAGAAAATTTTTCAAATGTACTAAATAACACTGGTTCTATAGTTGCAAAAACATCATCTTGAGTTACAAAAGACATTTCTATATCTAATTGATAAAACTCTCCGGGAGCCCTATCAGCTCTTGCATCTTCATCTCTAAAGCAAGGTGCAATTTGAAAATATCTATCAAAACCAGACATCATTAATAATTGTTTAAATTGTTGTGGTGCTTGTGGTAGTGCATAAAATTTACCAGGATGCAACCTACTAGGTACTAAGAAATCTCTAGCGCCTTCTGGTGAACTGGCGGTTAAAATTGGAGTCTGAAACTCCATAAAACCTAAATGAATCATAGATTGTCTAAGATGATATACAATATTATTTCTTAGGATAATATTATTGTGCAGTTTTTCGCGTCGCAAATCTAAGAATCGATATTTTAATCTTAATTCTTCTGGAAATTGCGCATCACTATTTACATTTATTGGTAATAATTCAGATACAGATTCTACTAATAACTCTTCTAAGACAACTTCTACATCACCCGTTGCTAAACTAGTGTTAATCGTATCTTGGGATCTAGCAACTACTTTACCAACTATTGTAATTACTGTTTCGAAACTTAGTTTGCTAAGAATTGCACATTTTTCTGGATCTGCTGTAACAATTTGCGTCAACCCAAAATGATCCCGCAAATCAATAAAGCAAACACTACCATGATCACGCCTTCTATGTACCCAACCAGATAGTTTTACTTTTTTATTAATATGAGATTTATTTAACTCATTACAATTATGTGTTCTGTATTTATGCATATACTAATCCAAAAGAAAGTAATTATATTAAATAATATAACAAAGTCCAACTGTCTTTCTTATGGATACCATGGCCGTCCAGCATATGCGTCAAGCGAACAGTTATTTAGGCCTCACCCAAACACTCTCAACTAATAAGTCACGCTTACCACAGCCCTCTCCAGCTAACGCTGGTAGAGGGCGGAAATATTGTTATCATTAGATATTTTTTGCTATATTTTCTAGGATTTTTTTATAAGATATATTGAATCTTTATTAATATTAATGTTTCCGCCATCTACCAGCATTAGCTGGAGAGGGCTGTGGTAAGCGTGACTTATTAGTTGAGAGTGTTTGGGTGAAGCCTAAATTAACTGTTCGCTGCTTAATGACTCTGCTATGGGTACATAAATATCTTCAAGGTAATCTTATTACCTACATTTAGCTTTTAGTGTAGTATTATTAATTTTAATTGCCGAGGTCTCATTGTTAATATTTTGATTACCAGGAAAATTATCTGATATACTGGGACGACAACCATACAAGTCACCCAACCAAGTCATAGAGTTATTAGTTTGATTAATGATTTTATTATCAGTATCATATATTTTGGTTAATATATTAATTATTTGTATAAATTCTACTGAATACATAAATTTATTCTCCCATTTTAATAACTGAATGATGCATTAAATATACTGTATTATTATAGTAAATCTCTTTTAGCTAACCAATTTTGTCAGTTAGTGTGAGGTGCTATGATTATCTTGATTAGGTTCTGGGCTTGTTGAAACATTGTTATCTTGATTAGGTGTCGCTGGGCTTGTTGAAATATTGTTATCTTGGTTAGGCGTCACTGGACTTGTTGAAATATTGTTATCTTGGTTAGGTGTCACTGAACTTGTTGAAACATTGTTATCTTGGTTAGGTGTCACTGGACTTGTTGAAACATTGTTATCTTGGTTAGGTGTCACTGGACTTGTTGAAACATTGTTATCTTGATTATTCGGAACAATAGAGTTGCTGGTAGCCATAGGAATAGGAATTAAATTGTGTTCGGGGGCCTGAACAATTTTAGGTTTTACCTTACCAACATTAGCTAAATCTTGAATTTGAACAATTTTTACTCCCAATGGAGCATATTGCTCTGGCATTCTAACTACTAAAATATCTAAAGTTAACTCCAAATCCAGTTTAATTTCTTGACTACGAAATTTTAAAATAAATGGCAAAGCGATTTCCCAAGCATACCTACCATCCACCACCCCATCTTTAACAATTCTAGGAGCACCGGTTGGTCTACCAGAAAGAATCATTTTTTTATTAACTACTTGTTGCATATTTTTATGTTCTGTGATCATTTTCAAATAACTAGCAACACCTATAGAATCAAAATATTCCTCTATTTTTTCGCTAATTTTATTATAATTATGATAATTAAAACTAAAACTCACAATCATAGCCTCTGTAACCCAATTAAGTAATTCTGCATCCGTTAAACCTGGTTGCTCTAGTGGCATAGTTTCTATTAATTGATCATCTCTTTTAAAAGGAAAATATACTGGTTCTGGATCTGCTTGATATTGCATTACTATAAATACAATTAAACTGCCTAAAAAAATTAATTGTAAAAATATAACTAAACGCAACCAGCCCAAAGAATCCCTGGCAAACGTATTTTTATGAGTAATAGTAATTTCCGACATAATCTACCCTATTCTAGCTAAACTCTTGGCTCCAAGTTAACTACAACAATAGACAAACCAAAAAATGGAGATTGCAAAGTGCTTACTCGTAAAACCCATAATTTAGCAGTAACTTTTTGAATTAACGGTTCATCAGTAATATTTTCATAAAAGATATCAACTGGTACAAAAATTTGCCAAGCATAACGATTATTAACAACGCCAACTTTTTTAAGAACTGGCTCGCTAACAATATTAGCACGAACCACCCTCATACCGTCTTTAATGCTTTCTAGATTTTTAGATTCAAATAACGCCTTCATAAACAATTCGTGCGCACCTGATGCAAAATAATTACGTAAATCCTGTAAAGTACGACGATAATTAATATAATCATAATCAAACATTGTAAGAACCACTTGTTTAACCCAATATAACACTAATGCATTATTACCATCCGGGTCCAAAGTATTTACATTAATTTTTGGCTGATCAATTAAAAATCCCTGATTATCGGTTAAAAGCCCACTTAATTTTAAATGGTTAACGTTTAATGGTGGCATATCTATAAGAATTCCATCTGGAGTAGTTGGAAAATATCTAGAACCACTTGTTGCTTTTTGTTGATAATAATAAAAACTTATAACCAATGCTAGCAATGTTATAGCTAAACAATTAGCGGCTATAATTGAACGATAATTATGGAAATAAAAACTATTTCTGACATTAATGATATCTAAACCGCTTTCAATTTTATTATCCAAGGAGTTATCCATATGCTTTACGTTAGGCCTTGCAGAACTCGTACATTTTTCACTCGCGTACGCGGCAAGCTACACTCAAGCAAACTCTCGTTTAAAAGCACAAGTTCTGCAGGCCTAACTATTAATTATAAGTATATTATGGATTATTTATTTATAGAATGTATATATAAATTATGTTAAATTTATTTTTTTAATTTATCAGTCAATAAATAGAGTTAATCAATATGTCAATTACTGAACAAGATATTCAAAAATTAGCAGAGCTGGCTAAATTAGATATACACACCAACAACACTGATTTTAGCAATAAATTAACTGACAATTTAAACAATATTTTAAAATTAGTTGAACAACTTCATGCTGTTGATACAACCAATATCGAGCCAATGATCCATGCTGATGATAACGCTAAACAACGCTTGCGAGCAGATCTTGTAACTGAAAATAATGTTCGTGATATTATGCAACAGATTGCCCCACCAAACAGTATAGATGGCGGGCTTTATTTAGTCCCAAAAGTTATAGAAAACAACTAACTAATAATTAATAAACAAAGCACCAGGTAAAACTATATGCTAAATAAAACTATTGAAGAATTATCGATCAGCTTAGCTAAAAAAGAATTTTCTAGTCTAGAATTAACTAGTTTTTTTTTAGAACGTATTGCAAAATTACAAAAAAAATTAAATAGTTTTATTACTATTACTAAAGATTTAGCAATAGATTCTGCTAAAAAAGCAGATTTAATTTTAGCTAAAAAACAAAACAATATTCCTCCATTAACTGGTATCCCTATCGCCCATAAAGATATTTTTTGCACTAATGGAATTAAAACAAGCTGTGCTTCCAAAATGTTAGATAATTTTGTTGCACCTTACGATGCAACAGTTGTTACTAGATTACATGATCAAAATACTATAATGCTAGGCAAAACCAATATGGATGAATTTGCTATGGGTGCTAGCAACGAAACTAGCTATTTTGGTCCAACCTGTAATCCTTGGGATCTAAATAAAGTAACTGGCGGATCATCTGGCGGTTCCGCTGCATGTGTTGCAGCTAGACTAGCACCTGGAGCAACTGGTACAGATACAGGTGGTTCTATCCGCCAACCAGCTGCTTTTTGTGGAATTACTGGTTTAAAGCCAACTTACGGCAGGGTATCTCGTTATGGAATGGTAGCCTTTGCCTCTAGCCTTGATCAAGCTGGTCCAATGGCAAAAACTGCCAAAGATTGCGCTATGTTACTACAACATATGGCAGGAGTTGACCCAAAAGACTCAACAAGTACAGATCTAAAAGTTCCAAATTATTTAGAAAAAATAAATAATGATCTTTCTGGAATCAAAATCGGCTGTCCAAAACAATTTTTTGACAACAATTTAAATAGCTCTATTGCTGAATTAATAAACCAAGCTATAACTCAATACCAAAAATTAGGTTGCATTATCAAAACCATAGATTTACCTAATGCCAACCTCGCTATACCAGCCTATTATATTATTGCTCCAGCAGAATGTTCTTCTAATTTATCCAGGTATGATGGAGTTCGCTTTGGCTATCGTTACGAACAAGCTACCAACTTAGATGAATTATATAAAAAATCCAGATCAATCGGCTTCGGCACCGAAGTCAAGCGTCGTATTTTAATTGGTACCTATGTGCTATCTTCAGGTTATTATGACGCTTATTATATAAAAGCCCAAAAGGCTCGTCGTTTAATTGCTAATGATTTTAAAGCAGCCTTTAAAGATGTTGATGTCATAATAGCACCAACCGCACCAGAAACAGCTTTTGGTTTTGGAGAAAAATCTGCTGATCCAGTTAAAATGTATTTATCAGATATCTATACTTGTAATGTAAATTTAGCAGGATTACCTGCAATCTCTATCCCAGTTGGATTTAGTAATAAGTTACCAGTTGGTATGCAAGTCATTGGTAATTATTGGCAAGAAGATTTAATTTTAAATTGCGCTCATAAATATCAACAAGTAACTAATTGGCACTCAGAAATACCGCCTGAAATTAAATAACGGAGTTAATAAAAATATGAATAGTAATTCACAAAATACTGAATGGGAAGCAGTTATAGGTTTAGAAGTTCATGCTCAATTAACAACTAAATCAAAAATTTTTTCAGGTGCTGCAACTGATTTCGGAAAAGAACCAAACACTCAAGCATGCGCTGTTGATTTAGGATTACCTGGGGTATTACCAGTATTAAATACAGCAGTTATTACTATGGCAGTAAAATTTGGACTAGCCACAAATGCTACTATTGCTAAAAAATCTGTTTTTGCTAGAAAAAATTATTTTTATCCAGATTTACCAAAAGGTTATCAAATTAGCCAATTTGAAGAACCAATAATAATAAACGGCCATTTAAATATCACAACTAAAGATAATATTCAAAAAAAAATTCGTATTACTAGAGCCCATTTAGAAGAAGATGCTGGAAAATCTTTACACGAAGATTTTCATGGATGTACTGGAGTAGATTTAAATCGTGCTGGCACTCCATTAATCGAAATTGTTTCAGAACCAGATTTACGTTCTGCTTCAGACGCTATTAGTTATTTAAAAACATTGCATTCTTTAGTTAAGTATTTAGATATTTGTGATGGCAATATGCAAGAAGGATCTTTTCGTTGTGATGCTAATGTCTCGGTACGCCCAATAGGCGTTCAAACCTTAGGTACAAGAGTAGAAATAAAAAATCTTAATTCATTCAAATTTATTGAAAAAGCTATAAATTACGAAATTGAAAGACAAATCAATGTTATAACTAGTGGTAAAAAAGTTTCACAAGAAACAAGATTATATGATGTTGCTAACAATATGACTAAATTAATGCGTTCAAAAGAAGAAACTAATGACTATCGCTATTTTCCAGATCCAGATTTACTCCCAGTATACTTAGACGAACAATTTATAAATGATGTTAGAGAAACTTTACCAGAATTACCTCAAAAAAAAGCTGAACGTTTTATTAAACAATATGCTTTATCTGAATATGAAGCAGCATTATTAACTGTAAGCCGAGACCTAGCAAATTTTTATGAAGATACTGTCAAAAATACTAATCAAGCCAAATTAAGTGCTAATTGGATTTCTGGAGAATTACTAGCTGCATTAAATAAACATGATTTAGAAATTAATAATTCTCCCATTACTCCACAAATTTTAGCTAAATTAATAAATCGTATATCTGATAATACTATTTCTGGAAAAATTGCTAAACAAGTATTTGAAATTGCCTGGGAAACTAAAGACGATCCAGACTTAATTATTAAACAACACAATTTAATTCAAGTTACTGATCAATCTACTATAGAAAAACTTATAGAACAAATTATAAGTAATTTTCCAGAACAAGCAGCAGAATATAGAAATGGGAAAGATAAATTATTCGGATTTTTCGTTGGTCAAATAATGAAAGAAAGTAAAGGTAAAGCCAATCCAGATCTAGTCAATCAATTGTTAAAACAAAAATTAGATTCTAAATAATATTCCAACAGATATAGTATACGCATCTTTAAATGGTTTATTATTAGGCTCACCTGGATCTCTAAATCTTATTTTGGAATATTGATCAAAGTACCCCATAGCTCTAATTGCAGAATTACTACCCAATAAATAACGTATTCCAACTCCAGCCCTAGCTATAGTATTAGTTTTAGCAACAATTTGTTTAAAAGTTACACTATTTCCTGCAAGATCAGTTGCCATAAATGTTACATTAGGACGAACAAAACTAATACCAATTGCTGACACTATACTTAATTTATCATAAAAATTTGTAAAAAAATTAAGATCAAAGTGAGTGTTTCTAAATCTGACTTGTCCATTAAATTTTTTTGGTGCATCTAAAGTTGTTCCCAAAAAAGTATCACCTGTTGATAAAACACTTTCTTTAGATCTTCTAGTAGTTGATAAATAACCAATTTCTAGCATAATACTTTCCAAGTTATAACCAATATAAAAATTAGAACCAGGTTTAGAGCTTCTAAAAATTTTACCATAATCACTTCTGGCACCCACAAAAGTATAAATACCATCCATTCCAAAACTATATTTATCAACTTCACTAGCAGACGGTTTAGATAATTCTGATAAATCAAATAAATCTTTAGCATGAGCAGACTGATGAACTACATTTAAACTAATAAACGCAAGTCCGATTAGAAAATCTAAAAAATATTTATATCCTCTTTTAAAATCCATTTCAAATCTCCATTAACCGCCATATCTACCTGACGTTTTCTTATATAAAGATAATAGCATAATATTAAAAGGGCGGTGGACAGAGTACCCAGCTCCTATAGAATGGATGGCTGGAAAACAAAAAAGGCATTGTTTATCACTAAACAATGCCTTTCTCGCAACTTCTATCCTTAAAATGGTTTGTCGGTCATTCCAGAAACACCATTTTTTGCTGTTCCAGTATTAAACCTTAACCTAGAAGTACCTTCCCACATTACTCGACTACGTACACCAAACATGCCTTGAGTATACTGAACCCCAACACCTAAACGAGGAATCACTTTACTTTTTCCTGATATAGTTTTGACTGGATCATTAGCAGGAACACCTAAATTAGTAATTGCTAATTTAGGTTTGGTAGATGCTAAGCCAATAGTTCCCAAGAAAGCAAATGAATCACCAGCAGGGTATTGACCATTTAAGTCTAAGTGCCAACTACGGTAACTCAATTTAACTTCTTGTTTAGTACCAGCAGGCATTACAGTACCAAACATATTAAAACCACTTGTATCAGAGATTTTAGCACGTTTGTTAGATTTGGTATATCCTATTTCTCCAGCTAAACAATCATGGAATTTAAGACCAGCAAACAATGTACCATTATTATTTGGCTTATTGCTTGGTAGTATTCTTTTCCAATAATCTTTACCTTGAGTGTAACTTAATTTATATTCTAATCCTAAGTATGGATTAGCAACCCAGTTGTAGTGTGCGTAACTAGCATTTGCAGCAACACATACTCCAGTTGCAACCAAAAACTTAAAAACAGGTTTCATGGCCATGTTTATTCACCTCTTTTATCTATAAAATTAATTTAGTTTTATTCAACTCTTTCAATCATTAAAAAATTGATAGAGCAGTGTAAACTTTCTCTCGTTTTTTGTAAACAAAATATTTCTAAATAATAAAAACCTTCTGTTTACGCCCTTATGCTATGTTTTTACAACAATTTATTAGCACAATCAAGTTTTATATCGCCAAATGTTTTGTTTACTTGAATATTATTTCAAATATTTACATAACCTTATAGTTTTTTCGCGACCACCACCCTGTCTAGGCCTGATAGGTCTTTAAAGCTTTCTAGATCAGAGAATTTTGCGGTCCGTAACAAACTAATAATTTGCGATGCTTGATCAGCTCCATGTTCTAATAATATATAACCATTAGCAGTTAAATAATCATTACTTGCAAAAATTATTTGTTCCAAACACTTCAATCCATTATTAGATGTAAATAATGCTAATTTTGGTTCATAAAATATTTCTTGACTGCATAAATTAATTTCATTTAAAGTTATATAAGGTGGGTTACTGATTATTAAATTAAATTTACAATTTAAAGATCTAAAATTTTCAAACCAATTTCCATATAAAAAATTTACATTATTAATATTTAAATTTTTAGCATTGATTCGGGCAACATCCAATGCTGCCATACTAATATCAGTCGCTGTAACTATTGTATTTGGACGATGTTTAGCAATTGCTAATGCTATAGCTCCACTACCAGTACCTAATTCTAAAATAGTAGCTTGACTATCTCTTGGTAATTTTTCTAAGGCTTGCTCTACTAAAATTTCTGTTTCTGATCTGGGAATAAGAACATCTTTAGTTATTAGTAAATTTAAATCCCAAAAATTTTTATTTCCAATTATATAAGCAATTGGTTCATGATCCGCTCTTCTAGACACTAAATTATGAAATTTCATAGCTTGTTCAGTTGAAATTATATTTTCCGGATGAGCTTTTAAAAAACTACGATCTATTTTTAGTACATGACATAATAAAATTTCCAAATCTAATATGGGGATTTTATTATGCAAAGATAAAGCATATAAATCATTCGAAGGAGGGTGGCCGCCACTTGGCGGCCGGGTGGATGCTACCATAGCAGCAGACTACTCATTAATAGCTGCCAATAAATCCGTTTGATGTTCTTCTATCAAAGGTTCTATTATTGGATTTAATTCACCATCAATTATATTTGGCAAATTATAAATCGTTAAATTAATACGATGATCAGTAACCCTACCTTGAGGAAAATTATAGGTTCTAATACGTTCAGATCGATCACCAGTACCTACTAAATTACGCCGCTGGGAATCGATCGCTGTTTGCTGCTTTTCTTGTTCTTTAGCTAAAATTTTAGCTTGCAATAACCCCATCGCTTTGGCTTTATTACGATGTTGCGATCTATCATCTTGACACTCTACTACAATACCAGTGGGAATGTGAGTAATACGTACTGCAGAATCGGTACGATTTACATGTTGACCACCAGCACCAGATGCCCTAAATGTATCTATTCTTAGGTCAGAATTTTCAATTTGAACACATTCAACTTTTTCTAATTCTGGTAAAACAGCCACAGTACAAGTTGAAGTATGAATTCTCCCCTGAGATTCAGTAACAGGTACTCGTTGTACTCTATGCACCCCAGATTCAAATTTTAAACGAGAAAAAGCCCCAGCACCTATAATTCTTAATATTATTTCTTTATGTCCACCTTGTTCAGCAAAACTCTCATTTAAAATCTCGATTTTCCATTTAGTACGTTCTGCATAACGACAATACATACGACATAGAACACTTGCAAATAACGCAGCTTCGTTACCACCAGTACCTGCTCTAATTTCTAAAAATATATTATGACTATCATGTGGATCGGTTGGTAACAATAAAATTTTTAACTGACGTTCAATTTCTTCTTGTTGTTGTTCAAAATCTTTTAATTCTTCAAACGCTAATAATCGTATTTCTTCGTCTAAATCTTTAGTTAAACCAATTGCTGCTTCGATATTCTCTGTAGCCTTAATATATTTTTCAAACAACTTAACTACAGGCTCTAAGTCAGAATATTCTTTAGATAAATCACGAAACTTATTTTGATCAAAAGCCAGATCATAATTATTAGCAAGTACTACACCAATTTCCAAATGACGTTTGGACAACAAAGTTAGCTTATCTAAAATGGATTGCTTCATAAATAACCTGGTAGGTCTGCTCTAAAAATTAGTCATTATACATGATGCTTAATCTTTGGCAAATTTAGTCGATAGATTAACTGAACAGTATTGCTTGGAGATCTCTCTTTTGCGCATAACACCACCTATTATATTAATTGGATTAACAACCTTAATAACGTTTGGTATTAATAGCGATGCTGCTACTAAAAATATTACCCAAAATACCAACCAAAGCAATGTATCAGATACAAGGTCAAATGTAAAAACTACCATAGATACCGCCAATAGCAGCGAAGATCAAGATATCAATAATATTTATCAATTTTTATTAGCAGACATTGCTATTTCTAGACAACAGAGATCCGTTGCTATAGAAAATTTTCAACAATTATTAAAAACCACTCAAGATCCAGAAATCGCCGAAATTTTAACTGAACTTGCTATAGAAACAGAAAACTATCAATTATCCTTATTTGCAGCTAAACAATGGGCTGAACTGTCTCCAAACAACTTTAATGCCCAATTAATAGCTATTGCAATATTATTAGGTAACGACCAATTATTGGTAGAAAAGTTTCTTCAACAAGCAATAAAAATTGATCCTAAAAAAGCCAATAGCCAATTATCTGGGTTACTACCAAAATTATCTGATCCACATAAATTATTGTTAGAAAAAGCTCTTAAATCATTAGTTAATCAAAATCCAAACAATCCAACTAATCAACTTTGTTTAGCTCAAATTGCAGCACAATTGGGTAATATAAAAACTGCTGAAAAAGCAATTAAAATTACATTACAACTAAAACCAAATTTAACTCAAGCAATATTTTTACAAGCAAAACTAATTAGATACTCCACCAAATCCGATACACCTGCTTTAAATTATTTACACCAACAAGTAGTAAAATTTACTAACAATGAAGAATTAAGTTTATTCTATGCCAATGCTTTGTTAGACAATAATAAAAATACTGAAGCATTATTGATCTTAAAAAAACTACTAGATAGTAAAAGTAGAGATTATGCACTAGAAGCCAATTTATTAACTGCAGAAATTTATTTACAAAAACCAACTGTAAATATAAAACAAGCTAAAATACATTTAAACAAATTAATTAATACTGATTATGCAACTAGTAAAGTATATTTTATGTTAGGACAAATTGCTGAGCAACAAATGGATGACCAGACAGCAATTCACTTATATACTTCGATTGAAGAAGAACCATATCATATTGTCGCATTTTTACGAGCAGCATTATTATTAGCTAACAATCAACAATTATTACCAGCAATCGACATTTTAAATCAAGCTCAACCAGAAACTTTATTAGAAAAAAAACAATTATTATTATTTAAAATTGAATTGGCACTTGAACTAAAAGATTTATCATTAGCCATCAATACTGCCAATGAAGGTTTAGAAATGTTACCTAATGATATAGATTTTTTATACGCTCATAGCGTAATTTCCAGTTTGAATAATCAAATGTTAGTTGCCGAAAAAGATTTAAAACACATAATTACTATTCAACCAGAAAATCACAATGCACTAAATGCTCTTGGATTTATTTTAACATTACACACTAATAGACAACAAGAAGCATTTAATTACTTACAACAAGCTTTGCAACTATCTCCAGGAAATCCATTATATATGGATAGTATGGGCTGGTTATTATATCATATGGGAAAGATACCTGATTCATTAGAAATGCTTTCTAATGCTTACAAAATAAGTGATAATTTAAATATTGCCGTTCATTTTGGTGAAGTATTATGGAATAATGGACAAAAGCAAAAAGCAACTGCTATTTGGAAAAAAGCTTGGCAAACAGATCCTAATGATTTAGACTTATTAAATACTTTGAATCAATATCAAATATCTTTTAAACCAAAATAAATAGATCTAATGGCCTGAAAAAAATTAACTTGTACTTTTTTCACTCGCGTACGCGAGCTGCGCTCAGACAGACGCTCGTTTAAAAGTACAAGTTAGTTTTTGCAAGGGCCATAATTACATGAATATAATTCCAACCACAAACTTTATTAGTCCTTTTCGCACAGTACCTAAAACTGGCGTAATTTATGTAACAACTGAAGCTCAAAAAGAAGGGTTTTCCCAAAACAATGGAATAGATTGGGCAAATCTTGGCCAAGGAATGCCAGAATGCGGATCCTTAAAAGGCGCAGCTCCTAGAATAGAATCCATTATTTTTGATGATTTAATGCAAGAATATGCTCCAGTTCCTGGTATTAGTGAGCTAAGAGATGCAGTTGCCAACATGTATAACCGTAGATTTAGACGTGGAATGAAATCTCAATATTCCGCAGAAAATGTAGCTATTTCGGCAGGTGGACGCGTAGCACTTACTAGAGCTGCAGCATCGTTGGGACAAATTCATCTTGGACACTTTTTACCAGATTACACAGCTTATGAAGAATTACTTGATATATTTCGTCTTTTCACTCCAATTCCAATTCCACGTGAACCAGCTAACGGCTATATATATTCAACCGAAGAACTTAAAAAAGAAATTATCGGTAGAGGTCTCTCTGCAATTTTACTTTCAAACCCATGTAACCCTACAGGACAAATTATTGCCGGCCAAGATCTCTCTGATTGGTTAGGCATATCCAGATCCTTGGGATGTGCTTTTTTAATGGATGAATTTTATTCGCATTATATTTGGAACGATAAAGCACCGATGTTCAGTGCTGCTGGATATATCGAAGATGTAAATCAAGATCAAGTAATCATTATTGATGGGCTGACCAAAAACTGGCGTTATGCTGGTTGGAGAATTGCCTGGACTATAGGACCACGTTCGGTTATAGAAGCAATCTCTTCTGCTGGAAGTTTTTTAGATGGTGGTGCATCCAGACCACTACAAAAAGCCTCAATACCACTTCTTGAAGATCAAATTATTGATGCTGAAAATAACGCTATTCAATTAGTATTTCGTAAAAAAAGAAACTTCTTATTAGAACAATGTCGTTCTATGGGAATGATTATAAGAAATGAGCCACAAGGAACATTTTACGTTTTTGCTGATCTCTCACAACTTCCAAAACCAATTTCAACTGGCATGTCTTTCTTTAAAGCTGCTCTTAAAGAAAAAGTTATTTGCGTACCAGGAGAATTTTTTGATGTAAATCCAGGCAAAAGAAGACCTGCTACTTTTTCACGCTTTCATCAACATTTAAGACTTTCTTTTGGACCAACAGAAACATCACTACAGCTTGGTTGTGATAGATTACAAAAAATGATTGCAAAATTTTCTTAATGGATATATGCATAAATAAATCATGCTTGGCAACTGTTAACGCGACTAGTTGTTCTAAACACTTTTTGAATTTTTGTTGCAGCTTTTAATTCTTTTTCTATCCAAAGCTTTTGATCTTGTTCTCTTACATCTGCTAACGCATTACTATGTACTGATGATTCCTTTTTTGCCTTTCCATTTTGGCTATTACTACCACTTGTAAAAAATGTATAATCATGAACGCGAGAATTATATTGATTCAAGATTGTTTTTTGCTCCATCGAACAATCAGCAAGATTTAACATTGATAAATTGATTGTTTTTATTATGTTGTCAGTATGTCCCCGACTTTTGTTGTTATGGTTGCTAGAGGTGATTACAAATTTGATAGGATTATCACATAACGGTGGATATCCTTTATTAGTTAACAATTCATTCAACCTCTTTTGAATAGCAAACATAGCCCCAATGCTGACTGGTTCACATGTTCTACATATATCACGGGTAGAGTGCATTCTGATTTCTACGTTAATCACGGTAGCAATATTTTGAGGCTCTATACTTTTTGTAGGTAATAGTTCAACAATAGTATCCAAACCCCTTTGCTCTAGTAAATAGTAAAAAAAGAATTTCTCACTATGAAAAGCTATTTGTGGATAATATTTTTCTTTACAAGTACCAATATCAAGGGTGCTCCCTTCTCCTATTAATTGTATTCCAACCTTACTTAAAGCTTCTTTACTAGCTTCATAATTAACTTTTAAAAAATCCTTAAATGATTTAAGCAAGCCTAAAGATTTAATTTGTTCATAATTATATAATGGACAATTTTCAACCTTAATGGGAAAACTTTTGGACAATGTTTTTTTCATTTTTAATGTTGTTGAATTCTTTGTAGTTACAACAAAAATAATTTGTGCTGCAGCAAAATTAGTTGAATCGCCAATGATTTGGTCATTAATTTTTTTTATGTGGTATTCAGAATTTGCTCTTACATTTCTTTGCTCGTTTTGCTTAGCTGTTGATAATTGCTGCTTAATACCACAAAAGTCCCCTTTTGTATATTTATCTTGTATTTCTTTAAAATTAGTTATTAGCTTTTTTGATAATTGCATTATTTTTGCTTTGATTTTTTTTTCACCGTTTACTATACATTTTAACAAATGATCTATTTTTTTGATTTCTTGTAGATGAGGATTGTTAATATTATTTATGTGAACTGCTAAAATTGCTTTGTATAACTTCTCATGGCCGTTACTAAGACAACCATGTATAGTCTCTCCATATACGCTTACCCTAGGATCTTCTTGATCAAGGTATTTGCTATTTAAATCAATTTCTTTTTGTATAATGGTTTTAGCTTTTACTAAATTAGGCATATTAGATCTAGTTCCATAATTATTTATGAATATTCAAATTAATTACTTTATTTTATAGCGGTGGTTTATATTTACCCTTATGCTTATTACGAGTAACTTCTTCCCAGCCTTCCTTGTCAGGAATAGTAATCACCCTTGTACTATGTGTGCTCTCTTCTGTTTTAGGCATATACTCTAAAAAGCGAATGTATGAATCATTAGCTTCTTTACAAAATCGTTTTGCTGTAAATTCTTCACCTTTAGTGATCATATTACAAAAAGTTCTTATGTTTTCAGGTGTTTTATTATCAAACAATTTTGATAATTTCAATTTATTCTTAAAAAAAAGCAATACATCCCTGTTACCGCTTAGTTGGAGCTTTATTTGTTCAACAACAGACAGTGCTTTTCCTTCTGTTTCCTCCACACCTAAATGTAAGTCTAAAGCCACAGCATTGTAAAAATACTTAGGTTTGTTCCACAATTTACCGCCGTACTCACTTTCCACTCCATAAAAGACCATTATGTTTGATTTATTTTCTTTTGCAATTTTTTTGCAACCAACCGCTATACCAACTGATTGTATAGAAAATCCGCTATACCACATTTGTTCTAAATTCACTGGAAGATTAGCATGTAAATACGTAAAATTAACTACCCGTTTAGTAAGTAAATCTGTTGGTTGTAATTGGCCAAGTTTATCATCGATAAGATCTTGCGCTAAACGCAATGATTGCGACTTGGTGTTGACCTTTATATCGCGAACTATATCACTAGGCAAATGTTGTTTATACTCATCATTTTCTACAACATAACGATAACCACTCTTTTGTAGGATACTTTTAATGAAAACATCCTTTTCTTTAGGAGTACAAGTTATGCTTATATTAACACATATTTCATAATTATTGATTACTAGCTTTTCCTCAACAATTTCAAAAAATATTTTTAAATCAACTTTATAATTTTTTGTTTTCTGAATAATAAAAAACATATGTCTCTTCCTCGTAAATTTTAATGTAGATATATGATTTTCATTAAAAATATGATTTATACAAGCAATTCTCAATTTAGCTGGAATAGCTGAACAAATACGGTAATATTATATCCGATTTAAATAACAGATGTAAATGTCTTGATTTGGTTTTTTGTTTTTAAGATTCTACTCCATGTAACCTATCAACCTCTAATGCCATACCAATTTGATTGCAAAATCCTTCTAAAAGATGCAACTGTTCTGGAATAAGCAACCTACTAGGATCTTTGGGTAAAATTCGCAACACTCCTAACGAACCTTTAGAACCAAGTAATGGAATATATACTGCTGAATTATCTGGTAAAGTTTGAGTACCCAACCCTGCAAGTATACCTGATCCATAAACCCACATAGCCACGCTTTGTTCTTTAGGAGTTAAATTAGTATTAGCATGGATTGCAGGATAGGTAATAAGTTTATGAGTTAATTTATTATTAGAATATGTAGCAGAAGACAGATCAGGCAACAATATTAATACTTTACTATCAAAAATATTCGATATATGTCTAATCGCTAATTCTAATAGTTTATTTGTACCGCGCGTCTTAATAAGTTGTTTATTTAACAAATGCATGGTTGTCATGCTTTGTTCTCTAATTCTAAAAAAATTTTCTTGTCGTTTAAAACGCAAACTTAAATAAATGATTAATTGAGATACAAGCAATATCACGCTGAAAATTACTATGTAATGTGAATCATGCCACGACGGATCTAATCCTAAATATTCAAACAATAAAAAATTTACAAACAAACATGATACAATGCTTACAACAACAATTGTGTAATAAATGTTAGCAGTTAATCCAAAAAAACATTTTTTAAATTTGTTACAAGTTTTGAAATTATGTGTGTTTTCTTGATAATCAGCCCGCAAAACATGTAAATCTATTGCATTGCTACTACGCATTAATTCATCAGCAACACTAGAATTAAATATTTCTGCCCAACGAGATCTAATGCTTTTACCTAAAATTATTCTAGTTATATGATGATCATTAGCAAAATTAACAATAGATTTTGGCACACTATAACCACTTATAGTTAAACTTTGACCACCCAATTGTTCAACTAATTGTAAATTGCGGATCACACTACTACGTTCTTCGATTGATAACTGCAAACTTGGTGTTTCTACGTGTATAGCAGTCCATTCTGCCTTAAGTCTTTTAGCTATTCTAAAAGTTGTGCGAATTAATTTAGCAGAATTAACATTTGGTCCAACACATACTAATAATCGTTCCATCATTGGCCAGATTTTTTCTATAGACTCTCCACGTCTATGTAACAATACTTTAGCATCTACTTGCTCTACAGTTGCTCGCAATGCTAATTCACGTAATGCAATTAAATTATCTTTGCGAAAAAAATTATCAACCGCTACAACTGCATCAATTGATACATATACTTTACCTTCTTTAAGACGCTCAATTAATTCTTCTGGTGGTAAATCTATTAACTCTATAGCATAAGCTTTTTCTAATATTGTATCTGGAACAGTTTCTCTAACTACAATACCAACGAATTGAGTGACAATATTATTTAAGCTTTCTATATGTTGAACATTAACTGTTGTATAAACATCAATACCTGCATCTAATAGTTCTATAATATCTTGCCAACGTTTAGGATGGATTGAGCCTGGTGCATTAGAATGAGCTAATTCATCTACAAGTAATAATTGTGGCTTACGTTTTATAGCTGCATCTAAATCAAACTCTGGCAATTGTTTTTCTCGATACAAAATAAGGTTTTTCGGAAGTATTTCCAATTGTTTTATTAAAGATTCTATTTCGTGACGACCATGAGTTTCTATTATACCAGCTACTACATCCACACCTTCTTTTAATTTTTCAATTGCACTTGTTAGCATTGTATGGGTCTTACCAACACCTGGTGCTGCACCTAAATAAATTTTTAATTTACCTTGTGATTGCCGTAATTCTTCTTTCTGAACATAACCCAGCAATTCGTTAGGGTTAGGTCGTTCTAGATCTTCCATATATTTTTATCCAAATTTATTCGGATTTATCCATACAATTTAATGCTAAATTTAATTTTAAAACATTAACCCTTGACTCCCCTAAAAAACCAAACTGTGGTTTTTCTGTATATTTATTAATTAAATCATCAATAACATTTTTTGATAAGTTGCGTAATTTAGAAATCCTTGCCGCCTGATAAAACGCAGCAGCCGTACTAATATGTGGATCTAGTCCACTACCAGAAGCTGTTACTAAATCTGTTGGGATAGCTAATATGTTATTTTGATCTATCTTTTTTAATTCTTTTATTCTAGTATTTACTTTATTAATTAATAAGACATTAGTAGGACCCCAATTAGAACCACCAGAATACATAGAATTGTATGGAAAATCTTGAGTTGCAGATGGGCGAGAAAAAAAATGTTTTGGATCATTAAAAAACTGACCAATCAATTCTGAACCAACAATTTTTTGATCTTTAACAATCAAGCTGCCATTAGATTTATGTTCAAATAATATTTGAGCCAATCCAGTAATCAATAATGGATAAATTACTCCTGTAATTATTGTAAATATTAAAAATAATGGCAGTGCTGTTTTACAATGATTAATAATTTTATTCATATGTTCTCCACTTTTTATACTTTTTCAAGGTTTTATAAAAAGTAATGTGAAATTATTTCCTACACTCATAAACAATTGCTTTGTCATTATGATCTATGTTTTGAGATTGACGAAAGGCTTTAAGCATTCTAATATTACTAAACCCTGCATTTTTTAGCATTCCTATGATTTGCTTAGGCTCATAATAGCGAACCCTAAAGTTTTCAATTTCGGTTTGAACAATATGATTGCTATCAACCAACTCATATTTAGCAATCGAAAAACTAACATTATCTATAGGATGCAAGTCCAGAAAATTAGCTATAATCATTTTACCATCTTCTCTTGAATACACTGATGCCTTCCAAATGCCAAACTGATTTGGAATTGATTTTATTGTCTCTGCTTCAAACACCAAAACGCCGTCATGTTTTAAATGATTGTAAAATGTTTTTAGTACTATTTGTGCTAGATCAAGATCAACAACAAGTCCAAAAGAACCGCTTGGAATAAAAATTAATCCATATTGATCTGGTTGATTAAGATTTTCCAAAAATCCTTGCCATACCTTTGGTTTTAGATTTAGCGATTTAGCTTTTTCATGCAATGCATTTAACATATTTTCGCTCGCATCAAAACCACATACATTAAACCCTTCTTTAAGAAAAGGCAGCAAAAAACGTCCAGTACCACACATAGGTTCTAAAATAAGATCTTTCGTACTGCTAACATATGTTTTATAAAAATCATATTCATCTTCTGGTGGTTTAGGTTTACTTAAGTCATAAACTTGCGTACATAAATCAAGATAATTATCTAATTTTTTCATGATGCTTTACTACCATCCACAAGGATTAATGAAAGTAAGATCTTGATATTTTTCTTTCAACCCTTCTATTAATTTCGCATATTCATTAAGACTAAAACTCTCGACACAAACACCTAATACGACCATGCTTAATAATATCCGTATAAACATTGCTCTCACCTTATATAAAGACTTTAAAATACTTATTTTTAAACAGATTTAATTTTAACTCAGGAAAACAATAAACCAAATATTGTGATTTGCAAATCCTTTATAATAAATATGTTGTTAATACGTCAATTATTACTTTTTTTTAGCTGTTCTTTAGTAACCTCACAATCTTTTAATATTTTTTGTAACAATCCGATCCCAATAACTTCCCCTGAATGAACAGGAATCACCGTACATCTATTATCATCATGCTTTAAAAAATAATGGCTGCCTTTTACCCTGTCAACATAGAATCCATGAGTTTTCAATAAGGATATTAATTTTTTTGCAGTAATTCTAGGGAATTTATTCATTATAACGCTATCTTTTGAATGCCTACAAATTCAGAAGTAATATAATCCGCTTTTTCTACTTCTAAACATAGAGTTATAGCTTCACGAATACGTTTAAGCAAAACTTCAAGAGTTTTAGCTTGAGTATGGCATCCTTTAAGATTTGGAACGCTAGCAATATAATAACCATCAGCATCTTTTTCTATAAGAACATTGAATTCTTTTTTAATATTTTGTTTCATAATATCCCCACCTGACTATAAATATCGACATAATTATTATATTATATACTATAAACACTTGAATTTAATAGAATTTTCGCTATAAATTCCATGTCGCCCAACAAACAACCATGCTATAAATCAATAATTACAGCTAGAAAACTTAGTCTTAAAGCTATCATTGATTCATAGAACACCCAAATTTTGCACAATATAGTCAATAGTTTTTATTCCAACAAAAGGTGTAACAAAACCACCAACACCATAAATTAATATATTACTTTTAAGCAAATCAACTGCTGAAATATTACGGTAATTTACTCCTTTTAACGCTAAAGGTATAAGACATAACATGATTAACGCGTTAAAAATAACCGCTGATAAAATTGCACTTTGTGGGGTTGCCAAATGCATAACATTTAAACTATTTAATGCAGGATATGTACTAGCAAAAGCAGCCGGCAAAATAGCAAAATATTTAGCTACATCATTTGCAATACTAAATGTTGTTACTGTTCCTCTAGTTATTAAAAGTTGCTTACCAACTTCAACTATTTCAATAAGCTTGGTTGGATTAGAATCTAGATCAATCATATTACCAGCTTCTTTTGCAATTTGTGTGCCAGTATTCATAGCAACTGCTACGTCAGCCTGTGCTAATGCTGGAGCATCATTAGTACCATCACCTGCCATAGCAACTAACCTACCTTCTTTTTGTAAACTACGAATTAAATCTAATTTATCTTTTGGAGTAGCCTGTGCTAGAAAATCATCAACCCCTGCTTCTGCTGCAATTGCCGCAGCTGTTAATTGATTATCTCCTGTTACCATTATAGTTTTTATGCCTATACGTCTAAGCTCTATAAATCTTTCTCGAATACCACCTTTAATAACATCTTTTAATCTAATTATTCCAAGAACTTTGGATTTTGATGCAACAAGTAATGGAGTCTCTCCTTGTTTAGATATACTATCTACTAATTCGTGTACTACAGAATCAATTTGTCCACCATTAGAATTAATATAATGGGTTATCGCTTCTGGTGCACCTTTTCTAATTTCATAATTTTTCAAATCTATACCACTCATTCTAGTTTGAGCCGTAAAAGGTATAAATTTACATCCTAGTTGTTCTAAATTTCTACCACGTATTCCGTATTTTTCTTTAGCCAAAATAACAATGCTACGACCTTCAACAGTTTCGTCAGCTATAGATGAAAGTTGGGCAGCATGAGCTAAAAATTTTGGATTTACGTTACCAATAGGAATAAATTCACTAGCTTGTCGATTACCTAAGGTTATTGTGCCAGTTTTATCTAATAAAAGTACATTAACGTCCCCTGCAGCTTCTATTGCTCTTCCAGATAATGCCACCACATTATGTTTAATCATACGATCCATACCAGCAATCCCAATAGATGATATCAAACCACCAATTGTAGTTGGTGCTAAACAAACAAAAAGAGCGACAAGTACTGTAACAGTTACAACCGTACCTGACTGCATAGAATTAACACTATAAATAGAATATGGTAATAAAGTAGCACAAACTAATAAAAAAATTATGGTAAATGTTGCTAATAAAATATTTAAGGCCACTTCATTTGGAGTTTTTTGTCGCTTAGCACCTTCTACCAAACCAATCATATGATCCAAGAATGCTTCACCAGGATTAGCAGTGATTTTTATAACCAACCAATCTGAAGTAACCCTAGTTCCACCAGTAACCGCACTTTTATCTCCTCCACTTTCTCTAATAACAGGTGCACTTTCCCCTGTTATAGCACTTTCATTCACGGAAGCAATTCCTTCTATTACCTCACCGTCGCATGGAATATAATCGCCTTCTTCAACAAGAACATAATCGTCTATTCGGAGCAATGCAGATTTAATTAATGTGATTGAAGAATCACGTTCTTTAGAAGAAAGTTTTTTTGCCAAAATAGAATGACGTGTTTTACGTAAAGATGCAGCTTGAGCTTTACCTCTAGCTTCTGCTAATGCTTCTGCAAAATTAGCAATAAACAAAGTAACCCACAAAAACAATGTAACAAAAAACCCAAACCAAATTGAATCATGATTTGCAACTAATATTGATTGGATTAACAAACCAGTTGTCATCAAAGTTCCAACATATACAGCAAACATTGTTGGATTTTTAATTTGATGTAATGGATTAAATTTCAACACAGCATGCACAATAGATCCATCTAATGCCATATTCCACTTTTCATTCAAATTCAACATGATTAATATCCAATCATCATTAATTGTTCAACAATAGGCCCTAAAGCAAATGCTGGTAAAAAAATTAATGAAACCATAATCATAATAAAACTCACTAAAATACCAATAAATAATAAATTGGCGGTTGGTAAAGTGCCTATACTATTTGGTATGATTTTTTTCTTAGCTAATGATCCAGCAATTGCTAATGTTGGAATTATGATCCAATAACGTCCAATTAACATTCCAAGACCACCTAATAAATTATAGAAAGCATTAGTTTTAAGACCAGCAAAAGAGCTACCATTATTATTTAACATCGAAGAAAATGCATATAAAATTTCTGTGAAGCCATGAGAACCAGGATTGCTAATAGCTGATCTACCAACAACTGTCATAAGAGCAATAGCTGTAAAAACTAAAATCATTATCGGTGCAATTAATATTGCAAATGATGCCATTTTAATTTCAAACGCTTCGATTTTTTTACCAAGGTACTCAGGAGTTCTACCAACCATCAATCCAGAAACAAATACTGTTATAATCACAAAGATTAACATTTGATACAAACCAGATCCAACCCCGCCAAAAATTATTTCACCTAAAGTTATTAACCATATTGGTACAAGACCTCCAAGCGGCAGAAAAGAATCATGCATGGAATTTACAGAACCATTACTAGTAGCTGTGGTTAATGTTGCCCACAGCCCAGAATTTAATCCACCAAAACGAACTTCTTTACCTTCCATATTACTACCAACTAGTAAAGTTTTATTGTTTATATTGTTGGTATTAATTAATTTAATATTGATTTTTTCTTCAATTGAAATAGTAGCAACTACACATGGTATTAAAATTAAAAACATGACTATTAACAAAGCCCTGCCTTGCTTTGGATCTTTTATCATACTCCCAAATGTGACGCACAAAGCTGCAGGGATTAGAATTATTGCTAACATTTCTAAAAAATTAGAAAACGGTGTTGGATTTTCAAATGGGTGAGCAGAATTTGCATTAAAATAACCACCACCATTAGTTCCTAATTGTTTAATAGCAACTTGTGATGCAACTGGGCCCATTGGGATCTTGGTTGCAGCAATTGAATCTAAATTTTGATAATTTTTAAAATTTTGTGGAACTCCTTGTGACACCAACAATAATGACAATACTATAGAAAACGGGATAAAAATATAAAGCACACCTCGTACCAAATCTACCCAAAAATTCCCAAGCTCATATGTTTCGCACTGTTTGATACCTCGAATTAATACCATTAAAACAGAAAGTCCAGTCGCAGCTGACATAAAGTTTTGTACAGTTAACGCAACCATCTGGGTAAAACAACTTAATGTAGATTCAGGAGCATATGCCTGCCAATTAGTATTGGTTATAAAACTTGCAGCAGTATTAAATGCAATATCTTGACTAACAGCATTAAAATGTTGATGATTTAAAGGTAATAATATTTGCAATCTTTGTATAACATAAACTACTAAAAATCCTAAAAAATTAAAAATTAATATAGCTTTTGCGTAATCTTTCCAATTCATTAGTTGTTTTGGAGAAACATGACAAACACTATAAATCCATTGTTCAATAGATTTTAAAATTCTTATAATAATATAAGATTTATTTTCGTAATTACCTGTATAGATCCATGCAATATATAATCCTATTGGTTTAATTAATAATAATAAAACACTAAAATAAATTATTATTTGTAATAGATTGTTATTTATCATTAATAGATCTACCCGGCTGCTGCATTAAAATTATTATCTTTAAAAAATTTCTGGCTTAAATAACGCTACTAACAAGTAAATAAATAACCCAACAACAATAAAACCAGTAACTAAATAAATAGTGGTCATCAAGGATCCATCAATAATAAATCAAACAATTCGATCATGGAGTAACTGATTAAAAAAAAACCCGTTGCAGTACTCAAATAAATTAAATCTGCCATTTTATAAATTCCCTACTACCTAAATTACTTATCTAATAATCTTATATATTTACATGCTGTAGCTACCTTACCTATAGATGACATTTAGTGTATTAGCAAGGATATAATTTATTGACATAACAAAGTATTTGTAGTCAAATAGACCGATAAAATAAAAATAGTTTGTTAGATAAGAAACAACAATAAGTGGAGATCAAGATGGCAGAAAATAAAAAAATTCAAAATGCTTTAATGATGAATAGATTAGTCCACAGAGAATATTTAGCACATACATTAGCCTACACTGATCAAGATCTGATTGGTAATTCATTATCAGACGACACTACTATACGTATACCTTGCTTTAGCAGTATTAGCGGTAAACAGATAGATGCTACTGTACATAAAATTGAAACCGGTCATAATAGTTTAGTAGGATATATTTTAGAAATTGATGATGGTGAACATACTCCTAGAGTAGAAATCGTATGGCGCGGCACACATAATTTAGCTAGTGCCCACATGGATTTAGAAAAAGATGGTGCAGGAGCATCAAGTTACGAAGAAGCAAGAAAAAGAATTATTCCTCAAATTAATGCTGTAGTTGAACACTTATCACATAAAACTGGTGGACGCGTAATTATTGGTGTATCTGGTCATAGTTTGGGTGGAGCGTTATCCCAACGTTGTTTAACAGATTTAGCCTGTGCTATGGTACAAAATGATGCTGACACAAGAGTCGCCAAAAAATCAGCTACTAGTACTAAATTCAACGAAAAGTCTGTAAATCACACTATTAATTTAGCTAATGATAATGGTTTTGCGGCTGAAGATCGTGAACATATTAATATCCACAATGTCCTTAAATTAGAATTAGGAGCTTTTAATTCTACTGGGGTTGATGATACCACCTATAATAAAGCTCATTATTTTAGTGAATATCTGCAAAACCCATTTTATGGGCATAAACAAGGCAAATCTTTTTCTATAACTACAGATTATTGCTTAAATTCTAGAGATGGTGTTCAACAAACTGGTAAAAAAAATATTTTAGCTAATTGCCCATTTGCCAATGTGAATTTATTTAAATTTAATCCACCACGTAATATCTATAAACAATTAGTAGCTGGAGCAGTAGCCAGCGCAATCGCTACACCTCTTGGTCCTTTTGGTATGTTACTTGCTGGGCTAAGCATTTATAAGGGAGTTGGAACTATGGATGCTCACACAACCAAACACTCTTCATTTGAAGATTACAATATGGTATTAAATAATAAAAATTTTGAAATCTATAGTAATAAAAAGCCTAATCGCGGCGGAAGAGATACTTTAGGTGAATCAAAAATCAGCCAACAATTGCTTGGACAAAAATCATATATCGCTAACAATCTAGTGTCTAACACACTAAGCTCTGGGTTACATTTTGCAACAACTCCATTTTTAGGAGATCAAATTATGGAAGTAGTGGCAGCAGACAAGTTAGCAAAAGCTAAAATAGAAAAAATAAGAGCAAGAACTGAGTTGCTTAAAAAAGTGAAAGAAGAAATACAAGAAATGCAATTACAAGCTGATCAACTTCAAAATCTAATTGAAAAAGACTCAACTCAATTAGAAGAAAAATCAACCAGTCTTAAAGTGATGGACATGCATCCTCATATGGCTGTTGGCGGGTAAAGACTTAATCTTGCAAAATAAAGTTGATATGAATATAACAACTTTTTGATTTGCATAGCAGTTGAGTTTTTGATACTGTAAAAAATAATGACAATTAATACATTTAAGATAGAAGAATATCTGTCTAAATACGAATTTAACACGCCGTATTTACTGTGTTGTTCGGATGCGGAGAGTATTAGTATGCAAGAGTTACTTGCATTAGCTGATCCCTCAGATTTAAAATTATGGCAAAATTTACATTTAGGCTATACCGAAGTAAAGGGTTCACCGAACTTACGTAAGACTATTGTAAATGCCTTTTATCCTGATCTTACGCCAGATCATATTTTATGTTTTTCCGGGGCAGAGGAAGGAATTTTTTGCACACTATCTATACTGTGTGAACCAGAAGATCATGTAATTGTATTAACTCCTTGTTATCAATCTTTGCAAGAAATACCAAAGCACAAAGGTTGTCAAATTACCGCTATAGCTCTTAGCGAACAAAATTCGTGGCGAATTGAAATAGAAATAATTAAACAAGCTATAAAACCTAATACTAAATGCGTAATCATTAATTTTCCCCATAACCCTACAGGACAAGTTATTGATAAAATAGTGTTACAACAATTAATTGAATTATTAACTGAAAATAAGATCTGGCTTTTTTCTGATGAAGTATATAGATTACTTGGTACTACACAAAATACCAATTGGGCTGGTCCGGTTGTTAATTTGTATTCACAAGGAATTTCATTAGGGGTTATGAGCAAAGCATTTGGAATGGCAGGGCTTAGAGTAGGTTGGATTGCATGTAGAGATCTAACATTATTAAAACGTATTGAACAATTAAAATGTTATACCTCAATTTGTAATAGTGCACCATCAGAAGTTCTAAGTATAATTGCATTAAAAAATAAAGATCAGATTTTGGCACGTAATAATAATATTGTAGCTAGTAATTTAAGGCTATTAGATCAATTTTTTACAAAATATAAGCAAAAATTTTCTTGGGTAAGACCTGCAGGTGGTTGTATTGGTTTTGTAAATTATAATAGCACTGAACATGAACATGTAGAAAATTTATGTAATCGACTTGTAGCAACAATGGGAGTTTTATTATTACCAGCCAGTATATACGACCTAACTTCTAATCACTTTAGGATAGGGTTTGGACGTAAAAACATGCCAGAAGCATTACTAAAATTTAAAGAATTCTTAGAATTATGAAGATTTATTCTATTGAAGAAATTAAACATACGATTTCTTTTACACAAGATCTTGCAAAGTTATTAGATTCTCAACGTCAAGCATTTATAGATTACTCTAAAGGATTAATTTATGTCCCGCAACCATTACAAATGACTTTTACTAATCCTTCAGGAGATTGTCATATTAAAGCTGGAGTACGTGCTAAAGATGAATTATTTGTAGTTAAAATTGCTACTGGTTTTTATAATAATACCAATCAAGGTTTACCATCTATAGATGGCGCGTTCCTACTGTTTTCAACAAAAACAGGGTTATTAGAAGCAATCTTATGTGATGGTGGGTATTTGACATTATTGCGTACAGCTTTAGCAGCAGGTGTTGCTGCACAAACTACACCTTTTCCAATAAATAAAATTGGAATTGTAGGTACTGGTGGTTTAGCAAATTTGATATTGCAAGTATTGCGGTTACTTTTTCCTAGTGTAGCCATTCAAGTTTGGGGAAGAAATTTTGTTAAAGCTAAGAGTTTGATAGTAGATGATCCCAGAATTAGCGCTACCAATTCTATTTCTGAATTATTGCAAAATAGTAATTTAGTTATAACTGCTACTGCAAGTACTAAACCTATTATTCATGCTAAAAATATTAGTGATAATGTTCATATAATTGCCTTAGGTGCCGATGAACCAGGAAAACAAGAATTAGATGTAAGTGTATTTAAAATGGCAGATCAAGTTATAGTTGATAGTAAAGAACAAGCGTTACGTTTTGGCGATAGTTTTCATGCTATGAATGCTGGGATTATAAATTCAGAAAAATTAGAGGAGCTTGGTAAAATTCTTATAACTAATTCAATTACCACCTCTCAAACTACCATTATGATAACAGATTTAAGTGGTATCGCTGCACAAGATATAGCGATCAGTAGTTACGTGCTCAATAAGATTATGATAGGGAAACTAAAGAATACAAAATTATAACACAGCTTGACCAAATCATTAAAGCCGACACTTTGTTTTGGTAGATTGAGTAAATCTTATTTTTAGAAAGCATTTTACCGAAAATACTTAACGTAAAAAACCATATCCATGAAACTACAATACATGCTAAAATAAAATAAAATCTTTGCTGCAAATCATCATAAGCTAATGCACTGGTACCAATTGTGGCCACAGTATCAGCTATAGCGTGTGGATTTAATAAAGATAATGTAGTTGCTGTGATAACTTGAAATTTTATAGAATATTGATTATCAATTTTATTTTGTTCTTGATTTGGTTGTGCTTTCCACATATTCCAACCTAAATATGCTAAAAATAATATTGCACCAACAAACATTATTATCTTTATTGGTGGGTATAAAAGTACAACCTTAGACACGCCAGTTGTAGCTAAAATAATTAAAAAAGTATCGCACAAACCTGCAGTAATTACTGCAGGCATTACCCGTAAATATCGTTGGTGCGATGCTCCTTGGTTTATTATAAAAGTATTTTGTGCGCCAAGTGGAAGAATTAACCCTAAAGCCAAAGAAAAGCCATGTGCTAAAGAATTGATTATCATTAGTTTATTTTCCTATATATATTTAAAATCTAAGTTCCAATCGCGGTGGTTTATCAGTATCTTCTGGCGTGGCTATAGTTAGCTCCTCTATTATAGTGCTTATTATAGGATCTTCTGAGTTTTGTGTTGGCCGATGAGTAGAAAAAGTTGTCATAGGTTTTGTAGCATCTAATAGATCTATTTCTAGCACTTTACAACCAATTTTATTTAAATCATTAGCAAAGCTTGTCAAAAGATCTTTTATAGATGGAGATTGATTTATATCGGCACAATCGATAAAAAACAATGCTCTAGTAGTGTCATTGGTAATCATAGTACGTTGACAATCTTTGTGGTTCCATAACCAACATATTACTCCTTTATCGTCAGCATAGACTATCTGTTTAGTTGTAACTGGTACAACCTCTTTAGCGCCAAGGCCTAAAAATGTTTCTCCTTCTTCGCCAAATCTTAATACTATATCACCTTCTATATTAGATACATCGTACCCACCCATAGGAGCTAGTCCCATTACAGAATGGCAATTATAGAGATCAACTACTGCAGAAATATTCCAGATCCCTTTACCATCAACCACTCTTTTTACTAACGATGTTACTGAAGCTGGGTAGGTTTTAGGTTTTACTCCAAAACCTTCGTAAACTTTACGCCATAGTTCAAGGGTAGTATTACGTGCGTAACTAGTTTTATCTATCTCGTAACAAGTTTTTAAATGGTTAGCAAGACCAGTTTTTTGTTCATCAACATAAGAGTGCGTTTTATGATTAACTATGTCAGCCAATACATAGCCAATATTTAGGTTGGGGAATTTACTATATACTGTAGAATCAATTGCAAATTTCATTATAAACCTCCTAATTATATTGTTAAGTCTTTAAAGGTTGTTTTACCTTTACCTAATAAATTAAAATTAAAAAAATACCCATGACAAGTATGAGCTTTTTGATACTCTAAGTCACCCAAAAGAATTTTATGAGCTTTTTTCATATTAAAATGAGAAACCGCTGGGAACAAATGGTGAATTAAATGATAATTATCATTGTGTGGATAGATAAAAAATGACATGACATTATCAGTATTATTACGAGCTAAATCTATTTCTCGTTCAGATGTTCCGTATAATCCACCATGTTCAGAGATTTCTGCTAAATAACGTATAATTTGAAATATAGTAAAATATGGTATAAACCAAAACTTGACAATTATAGTAAAGGACCAAAAATAGCTTATAATCCAAAATACCACCGTAATAAACATAACTCGTTGGATAATTTCATTATTACGATCGCGATGTAATAGTGTTGATGAAATAGTACCGTAAACATATTTAGGGATCCCAATTAAACTAAACATTTTTAATATAATTAGGAACATTTGACCTTTACTAAATGGTAATTTGTCTATACCTAGTTTTATGTAACGGATAAGATCTGGATCAAGTTCTGTATTACCTAACAAACGATGGTGATCCATATGACTATCTCTATATAAATTATATGATAAGAATATGGGGTATGCACAAAATAATTTAGTAACAATAAGGTTAAGTGTTTTATTAACGAACAACATTCTATGCGAACCATTATGTAATAAATTTTCTAACGCTCGCATCCTGCTGCCAATTAAAAATATTGCTATGCAGTATGAAAGTAAATTATGATATTTATTGGCAAATAAAATAGAGCAAATTATAATAACCCAATCTATGCCTAAATAGTATATGTTGGTATAATTGTCTTTTTCTTGTAAGCTAGCCATTTGTACGCAAATTTCTTTTGAAAACTTTGACTTTGAGGCTCTAGATAACATATAAATTTTCCCACTTATTTTGAAATATAGGATTGAACAGTATATTGATAATTATTTCAACTTTAATTTTTTTATTGTCCCAATTTGGGAGAAAGCAGCTAAAAAAGGAATAAAGACCATAATTATCATATAAAATAATAATTGATAAATATAAGGCAATATATAAAGTGAATTTAAAAAAAACATACTTGTTAATTATACTAACCATAAGTATCGTAACAACCACTTGTCTATCTGGCTGCTCGACTAATATAAACGATAAATTTAAGTTTAATCCTAAACAATTTTCAATTATTAATAATAAAATTCATACTTGGAAATTAGATGGCAAGATTAGTTGGCACCATAAATCTGACAACAAATCAGCGACTTGTTACATGAATTGGCAAAAATTTAATAACAAATCTCAAATTACTTTTTATAGTGCTTTAAATATCCAAAATTTGGTAATAGAAAGTTATAACAATAATCAAATTAAAATTTTAAGTAAAAACGGTAAAAACTATAACAATATTAAATCTATTGATACTATTGCTGATCCTTATGATACTGATAACGACACTGCTGAAGTTAATGAGTTACAAAAAACTATAGATCAATTATCAATAAATTTAAATAATTTAACGTATTGGTTACTAGGCATACCTAACCCGCTTAAAAAATATATTTTAATTAAAGATGGATTTAAACAAGACGATTGGAACATTACTTATACTGCTTATCAACCAAGTAGTTCACAAAATTTACCTATGCCCACAAAAATTATCATTAAAAATTCTGATCCAAAAAATATAATGATAATTAAGATTATCGTTATGAATTTTAATTAACAATAACTATGTTACCGTAAGATTTATTATGATATAATAATATTCATGAAAATTTATGAAAAATACATGACTTGTATTGGTCCTGTTACTAATATAATGTTTTATATACAGTCCTATAAAATGTTTACTACAAAGTCTGCAGAAAATATTTCCGCTCCAGCTTTTCTTTTATGCTTAATTGGCCTTAGTAGTTGGTTAATATATGGAATTGTATTAAAAAATAAACCACTAATAATTGCTAATCTAGTTGGTGTTATTGGAGCCATGTTGACGTTATTTTGCATATTAATCTATAATTAATTTTTATTAAGATTAAAATATAGCTACCTTATGTACCCTAATTCTCATTCTTTATCTAAATTTCTTTATAGCTTTATAAAAAAGCAACCTATAGCATTTATAGTGTTTTTTTTATCGCCAACTATATTAATTTTAGAATCAACAGTAATGCCATATGCTTTAAAGATGATCATAGATTGTATTTCGACCCACCAAGGTCCGCGAAATAATATTTTTCTTCAATTAAAGCCAGCCTTATATCTATACGCCGGCTGTTGGCTAATTTGGACAATTATAGCAAGATCACAAAATTTATGGCAAGCATACATATTGCCAAAATTTGAAGCAGATATTAGAATGAGTTCTCTTAGTTATGTATTAGAACACTCTTATCGTTATTTTAGCAATCAATTTTCTGGTAATATAGCGAATAAAATTAGCGATTTGCCAAAATCTTTAGATACAATTAGAATGATTTTATGTTGGAATGTAGTATCTAGCATCTCTACTGTTTCTGCAGCATTAACTGTAATGTTTTTTATAAATATTTGGTGTACTGTAATATTAGGGATCTGGGTTATTTTATTTATGTTAGCGATTATTTATATTGGTAAAGGTGCTAACGTAGCTGCAGAAAAAAATGCAGAAGATAAAAGTAATTTAAGTGGGCATATTGTAGATCTCATTTCTAATATTGCTTCAGTTAAATTGTTTTCAAAAATAACGAATGAAATAAATTATCTTAAAACATTTCAAGAAAAAGAGATCGTTAGCAATAAACAGCTTATTTTATCTTATAACAAATTAAATTTGTGCTCGGATATATTAGGTTTTTCTCTTGTTGCATTAATCATTACGTTAATTGCAGGTTGGCAACGAGATCTTATTTCGGTAGGAGACTTTGTTTTTATAATGCAAAGCACATATGGTGTAATGCTACAATTGTGGTATTTAAGTCAATCCTTCACTACTTTATTTACTGAAATTGGAATTGCTAAACAAGCATTAACTATTTTACAAAAACCACATGACATCATTGACTTACCTAATGCTAAACTATTACAAATTAAAAGTGGTCTTATTGAATTTGATAATGTCACCTTTAATTATCAACATGGCAATAGATTGTTTCAAAACAAGCATATAACTATTGAACCAGGCACCAAGGTTGGTTTGGTTGGGTTTTCAGGATCTGGTAAAACCACTTTTGCTAATTTAATATTACGGTTTTTTGAAATACATCACGGTCAAATTCGTATTGATGGTCAAAATATCCGCGAAGTTACTCAAGATTCTTTACATGCAGCTATTGCTATGATCCCACAAGATACATCATTATTTCATAGAACTTTAATGGAAAATATTCGTTACGGTAATTTAGATGCAAACGATCAAGAAGTTATTCAAGCTTCTATAAATGCTCATTGCCATGAATTTATCATGAAATTACCAGAACAATATCAAACATTAGTTGGTGAACGTGGAACAAAACTGTCTGGTGGACAGAGACAACGCATTGCTATTGCGAGAGCTATGTTAAAAAATGCGCCAATTATCATCTTAGATGAAGCAACTAGTGCTTTAGATTCAGTTACAGAAAAACATATTCAAGAAAGTCTACAAATTCTTACTAAAAATCGCACCACAATTGTTATTGCACATAGGTTATCTACGCTATCTGCTATGGATCGCATTTTAGTATTTGATAGAGGTCAAATTATAGAGGATGGCTTGCATGAACAATTATTACAACAAAATGGCCGTTATTCCTATATGTGGCACATGCAATCTGGTAATTTTTTACCAGAACAAGATGGATAGTATTTTTGCTATTGCTTTTTTTAATAACAACCAACAAAGAAACAACAATTCAGTAGTTGCTGCTCTATAGGTCTAACTCTTACAGTTTTCAGTAATTAACCATAAATATTATATTAATATATAATTATTATTTATAGATTTTACAGTAATTCTGCAAAGGATAAGATCAATAATGTTTTGGTTTAAAAAAAAGTTTGGCCAGCGGGATAAGGCCAATTTATATTATGAGTTACTTGCTGGAGGTGCTAGAACAAAATTACTGGAATCGGTAGTTAATTTTAATCTTGCTGAACTGATTGGTAATAATGGTCCAATATTAGAACCTGATTTAATAAAAACATTGGGATTACATCCATTACGTGCTAAAAAATGGTTATTTTTGCTGACACGAGAAAATTTTTTGCATCGAAAAAAAACTAACGGTGGTTATATTTATTCTTTAGGTTCGGTATTAAATATGTTGTTTGTTAATAACGATCCTCAATGGTGGTTTTTCAAACAAATGGTTTATTCGTGGCAAACGGTTACTTACGAAAAATTTTATGATGTACTAAAAGGTGGCAAGGTTAGTATCACTTATCAGTGGCCACCCAGAAATGAACAAGAAAGCATTCCTATTGAAAACTGGATGGCAAGAACTGCAACATATCCACTTATTACTTTATACAGTGCGATAGATTTTAATGATGTTGCTCATTTACTAGATATAGGTGGTGGTGACGGAACTATGGCATGCGCACTTGCTAACAAGTTTCCCAATTTAAAAGTGACTGTTTATAATTTACCAAAAGCTTGTGAATTAGCCCGTCTTAAAATTAATGAGGCAGGCCTTGCAGACAGAGTCCATGTTATTGAAGGAGATTTTTTGGTTGATGATCTATTTCCTATTGGATGCGATCTAATACTTTTTTCAAGGGTATTATGTGACTGGTCCTCGGGAACTGCTAAAAAATTATTATTAAAAGCCTATAGATCTATAGAAAAAGGAGGACAAGTTGCTATTTGTGAAGCATTTCAAGAAAATAACAAAGCATTTGCATTGGCTTGGGAATTTAGATATATATTCTGGGATGAATTAGAAACTGAGGTGTTCAAATCATCCTTCACCTATAAAAAAATATTAATTGATATTGGATTTAAGATTAATTTATTGTCAAAACTATCTAATCAAAGTATCTATGCTGTGCTTATAGCAGATAAAATATAAAATATTTTATCCAATAATATTATGCTCTGATTAGATATGTGCGAACTTTAACTTGGACATGTTATTGTTATGGTTAGGGAGTTCATTACTATTATGATTGTTATTATAGTAAAATTTAGGGCGTACCCTAGTGCGTCCCCTTGGAAAAAACTGACATTTTTTTAATATCTGCTTAATTTCGTTATAGTTAGTCTTAAATTCTTCCAAATGCAAATGAGGACCAGTCCCATGACCTGTGTTTCCAACGTTAGCAATCTTGATCCCTGATTCAAGTTTTTGACCTGGTTTAAATTTAAGATGACAACTTGTTTTATCTAAATGTGCAAATAACTGTATTGCATTACGTTCCGGACACCATACAGTAAGAGTATTACCGTAACCAGATCTATGTTTTACTTCCAGTACTACCATTGGTTCCCTGGCTATTATAGGATGTCCCATTACCTTAGAAACATTTTTTGGAATTAAATCAACACCATAATGAGGTCCAGTAATTTTTACACCACGAATTGTAAGAGTTCTACCATTAGGAGTAGGAGCAAAATCGCTAGTTATTTGCAGTTCTACATTATAACCAAACACCCCACATTGATTTTTATTTATGAATTTCTTTAAATTGGGCTTATTAACAATCTCTTGTGTAGAAGTGCGCGTAAGTTTAGGTTCTTCATTGGAATTTGTTGCAAGTTGTAACTTGCTTGCATAGAACAATGTTAATGGTGCTCTATTTTCTTGATCCACATTTGCATTGGTTTTTTTTAGATCATCAGAGATAGGTTGAGTATTATCTTTAGTCCTTACAGGTTGAGTATTTGTTACATCAGACGTTAACAAAGCAGCCATTTCTTTTCTTCTAGCTGCTTGCCCTTGTTCACAACCCTTATTATATTTAGTATTATATACTAATTCATATGCTGCTGTTGAATAATCTCCTGTTGCGATAGCTGCTTTAAATTTTTTACCCATCAAGCTAGGACTATTATATGCTATATCTACAATAGGGATCTGAACGTTAAGCGGTAACTTATCGAAATTTGGAATAAGTTTTTTACAGTACTGCAATTTTTCATGCAAACATATTTTAAATAAGTTTTCGGCTTGCTGTTGATTAAGCTTAAGAGAGTTAGAATTGATAGCTTGTTTAACATCTCCTTTGACGCCTATTTGGGCTAACTTTTCAGCGGCATCTTTACGGTTTAAGTTAAAACCAATACCAATATGAGGAACACCATTAACTTGATGTACATGTAAATATTTCTCTGGATCTGTTCCACCAACTTCATGTTTTCTAACATACTCAGATGTCAGAGTTATTATTTGTTCGTCAGTATTACGTTTAGTAGCTGTGTTAGTTTGGCTTACTTCTCTTTCAATTACAGTTGCATCAGCAGCTGCATTATTAGCAATTTGTGCTAAATTTGCATCTTGCTCAACACTTACATCTCGAGAAATCTCAATATCATATTTAGCGTTATAAACAATAGTGTAAACATTTAATAACGCTTTATATTCTTGATCTGCTATGCGTAATTCATAAACTTTGTTTTCTTGATTAAACACCAATTTTTTGCCTAATTCTTCACAACCAGCTATAGCAATATTCTCAGTAATTAACTTGCCGGCCGTGGTATATCTTTTGTTACCATTAGCATCAGTGATCTCTACTTTAGTATTAGTAGTAATAATTGGTTGTTCTTCCCGTAAAAAATTATCTTGTTGCTTTACTCTTTCTTCTACCGCATCTAAAGCCCCCTTTTTAAGAGCATCCATTTGTTTGTGATGTCGGTTTTTTGCATTATTATAAGCAGTTAACATGTTTTTAGCTTCTCGTTGCAAATAATCTGCAAACACGATTAAGCTACGATTTACTAGTGGAGTAACTACATCAGAATTAAATCGGTTTAGAGCCATATCACTCAGTTCTTTTGATTTGTTTTGCAAAAATCCATCAGCATAAACCTTAAAAGATTGTTCAAGATTAGCTAAATTTTCATTATTATGCATAGTAAAATCACTACCAATTTCTTGCATAATTGCTGTGCGATTTTTTAATTTTTTAGTAACGGATTGCATAACTTTATTGCTAAAATGGTAACTTTGGTATGTGGCGTGTAACTCACCCATACTACCTGCTACGATGCTATATACCATCCCTGTAGTAGAATCAGTTGTTCTTGCTGCTTTTAATAAACCTTCAGACACTTGTGACATTGCGCCTAAAGTTTGCTGTGCTGTAGCATAATCGCGTGATGCTAATTCTTCTTGCTCCGCTTGCTTGAATAAGTCATTAATGTCGTTTATTGCATCTAGTTCTTTATTGCTAGCCATATAATGCGTTCGCATGGCGTTACGTAACTCTTTCATTGCTTGATTATCACTACGCACAGCACCATTACCATTTAATTGATCTCTAATTGCAGTAGATAATGCTTTTGCAGTAATTTGTGATGCCGCACTTATAGTTGCGTTTTTAACCCGCATGCTAGTATATTCTTTTAGCATAGAGTTAAATCCACCAGATATCTTTCCTTCAACTATTCCAGTCATTTTACCAGCAATTTTCTTACCTATTGCTGGAACCACTACAGATAATACTACTTGTAGCGCAGAACTAATCATGTACTGCACCATGTCAAAATTTCCAGCAACATATGAGCGCACTGCAAACTCTATAGAATTCATACCAAAAGAGAATAACCAGAATTGTCCGGTAATTACTCCAGCAACCATAGCAGCAACACCAAGCAATAACGCCAACGTATTACGCCAAGTCCATATTTGTTCTAGAATGCGTTCTAATGATAATACCAAATGTTCATGTCGCCTATGAAATTCAAGCAATTCCTCTTTAGGTAGATCACGCAACCTTGAATAATCACCTTCGGTTTCTATCGAATTCATAGTTAATTTATATTTTTCAGCCAAATTTAAAATTCCCAACACCGTATGCCCAAGCTGTTTATCTGCTTCATTGCTACCAAATAATTGGGTTAATTCAGGGTTTTTTTGATTGTCACGAAAATATTGCATTTCCCCAGCACAAGAAGTACGTACTGCTATTTCTTTAATTACCTTAGATCTAACTAAGAATAAAAATAATTCTTCGAAGCTTTGTTCCTCTTCTGTTGTTAATTTTTCTTTGTTAAATATGACCGTTTTAAACTGCGCAAAATCGCCAATAATACCATCTGTATTTTTTTCATATAACTCGCACACTTTATTATGAAATTGCTTTAGACTATCGGGAAATTCTATAAGCCAGCATTGACCTGTCGCAGGATTTGCATAGTAAAAACGCTTTTCTTGCATACCAACAGGTGTTTCTAAACTTGCTTTTTTACTAAAGCGTATTCCCTTTATTTCATCACGCTGTATTAAACGTGCCAGTATTTCTTGTGCATTATTGATGCGTTTTTTTTGGTCGGTTTCATTGGCTCCATAAATAGAAGCTACAATTTCTAGTGATATAGGCTTACCAATCGCTTTTTCAATTGCATTCAAATGAGTTTGGTAACAGAAAATTTCATTTTCTAATGCCTCTTTCAATTGATTGGCTAATTTACCGTAACGCTTCATTATAGAATTTTTAATCTTTTCATGAGCTTCGTTACTTGCCAATAAACTAATAGATTGCTGTAGTTCCAAAATACGTTGATTAATGATTTCTCCAGCGCACTTTAGATGAGTACGAGCTTGTTTTCTTGCCTTCATATCGCCGTTTCTTAACCAATTATGTGCTATACCTAAGTACGCAGCAAAAGCATAATTAGGTTCTTGTTTTATAGCTTCTTGATAACATTGGTTTGCATCATCATGTTTACCTTTATCATCATAATGTTGCCCCATTTGAATTAAATTAGTCCACCTATTTAAAAACAAAAATTTTCTATCGTGGGACAATAATATATTAAGCATATCTTGCTTAAATACGAGAAATTCTGCATGCGCTTGTTCATATGGATATTCTGGGTATTCTTCCATTTTTTGGGCAAGTTCATCTAACCATAATTCCCAATACCCCATTAATCCATGCAATTGTTGCTCTACCCAAAAAGGATCGTTCTTTTTGCTACACAATTGTTCTCTAATTTCAGACCTGAACTTGCTATACAACGTAAATAATTGCGCTTCTATAGTTATCGGTAACATTTTCTCATGCTGCAATTTATGTAATTTAATCAGCATGTTATTGTTGCGTAATTGCAATAACGTAGAAAATGATCTCTTAAGTGGATCAACTACTATCTGTTGTCCACTACCAGGTAAACCTTTTCGAGCGGAACGACCAAATATTTGCTCTAATTTACGTTCATCCGGTACCGGAGTCCACCATTCTAATTGCTCCTCAGTGACATTACATGGTTCTCCAGTACTAATAGTAAACAGTCCACCTTTAACGTCTGTACTAACTTGCAGATCTGTTCCACGCCCAGAAAGGTTAGTAGAAATTATTATTTCACCAGGTTGTAGTGGTTGTTCTTCTGTGCCACACGTAAAGTCCGCATGTGATACCAACCTATGGTGTAAACCGTTAGTGAATTCTTTAGTATTTTTTAAATATTCATATAATTGCTTTGCAGTATCAATGGTTTCACAAACCACTAAAATAGCTCTCTTTTCTTTAATCTTATCCGCTATACTTGCTGCTATAGACGCAAATTGTTCAGTTTGATTTTTAACAACCACTGGTGATTCTTCAAAAAATTTCCTGTAGCAAAACCGTGGAATTCGTACAGTATCTACACCAAACATTTCATTATAAAATCTCCTGGTATTTACATCACCAGCAGTACCAGTTATTCCTAAAACACCACGTACATTTTTATATTGCTTTATTTTCTCTGATACCGATTGGTATACGCCTTTTAAACTAAGACCAGACATACGACGAGTATAAATTATTTCCAAAAATTGTTGTAACCCATCGCTAAATGTAGTGTTAAATCTAGTAACCCCTGTACCTTGATCTATTACATACAATTTTTCTTCATCATTATCCTCAACATCTCGTTCACAAATATATATACCATCACGTTGCGAATATAATGCTTCTACTGCATGATTTATGAATGCTGGCAATCTACGTGCTAAATATGCATGTAATCTATTAGGAACAGAAAAATCCCCAGAACATACTTTTTTATTAATTGATTGTTGAATTTGTTGCTTATCTTCTTCTGTTAATCCTGCTTGCGGATTAGTTTTAGCAGATAAATATTCACAAACTGTTCTAAAAATAATACATAATATAGGGTTTAAAGACTTTAATTCTGGATCTTGCGGTGACAAATATAAAGTATTCAGCATCTCCTCTACCAATAAACTATCAGCTTCATCTATAATAGCGATTGCACTTCTATTGCTATCAATATTGGTATTAAAGAATTGATCTAATAATTCCACCCTTTGGAAATCCGCCATAGTTCCATATAATATAGTTGCTTTATAGCGTTCAGCTAATACTGCTTGTTCCTGACATTCCACCCCAGAAATACATTCTACTGTATACCCAAAGATCTTAATAAATTTTTTAATACTACGTACATTAATGGCAGCCAGAGCAGACGAACTTGTTATTACATCAACTGGTTTTCCCATAAAAGACAGCATAACTGCTAATATCGCAGAAATTTCAGTTTTACCTTCTCCAGTTGCTATTTCTGCTATTTTACTTGCACCATGTTCATTACCATGCAGCATAGTTACGACTGCCGCCAACTGTACATTACGTGGATAAAATCCTTTAATACACTTTAACCCTTGCGCTACAATTGCTAACAATACACCTTGGTGCTGTTGTAGTTCCTCAGAACCTCCTTCCTCTCTAAAGATGCGAGCAAAATTCTTTATATCTATAGTATTCCAAGTTGAAATAGGTTTTTTCTCAAGATTAGAAACAATGGTCTGGTTTTGCACAGAAAGATTATTATTAAAAACCTTAAAAAACTCTGTTACTTCTGGTATATGCTGTTCTTTTGGTTCTATACATCTTTCAGTAATCAATCTCTCAACTATAGTTAATTCATGAACTAATGGTGACAAACCTTCAACATTCGTGCTGGCATTAGTGCCCAACAGACTATTAATGCTGGCATTATATGGATCATCTTTCATTATTGACGTAATATCATCGGTTTTTAATTCTTTCTTATGGTTTAACTCGTTATGAAGAGCATCTATGATTTCTGGATTACTCCAACCAGATTCATTAAGCTTTTTTATTTGCGCATCACCAAGTAAAATTTTACCAGCGTAACATTCATTAAATAAGGTTAACACTTCGAATATATTACATTTTTTAGTTTGCAAATTTAAAACTAGTGATTCTATAGTAGATCTGTTTAATTTGCTTGCAGCTTCGTAACGTAATAGAATTTCACATAATTGATCACGATCTAATTCTGAACTCTTATCAGATAATTCTATACCTAACAACCTTGCATGCAAGTTTTCTACATATAAGACTCGTTCCCATCCTGATAGTGGTAAATTACCTAAAGTATTAAATACTTTAGTATCCAACACAACAATTTTCTGTAATTCTTCAGTTAGTCCCAATATCTCGTTTACAGACATACCAGCACGTCCCGCACGTATGTTTTTAATCTCTAAATATATTCTATTTGCTAAAATTTTTAATATAGCAGAATTTTGCACTTTAGATAATGCTTTAGAAAATTGTTCTAACAAGGATTGTTTTACTGATAGCTCTTCTGTTGCTAATAAACCCTCCATAGCAGTATATGCTTGCTCCATATATAATACTAAAGGCCAATTTTGCACTGTATTGGTTGATAATAGTCTGCAAATTCGTTCTGGATTATTAGTCCTACTTAAAATAGAAATTAGTTCAACTTTTTGTTCAAAAGTAAACTTAGCACTATCAATATTTTTAGTTATGCAATTAGCAGCGGTTTGCCAATTGTCATTTTGATCTATAGATTGTAATCGTTGCCAATTATCATGCCACGCATACACATTATTAGTTAATACGGTTTCATATGTTGTAACTTGCTCGGAAACTTGATCTGTTAGGTTTTGACTATTGGTTGACAATAATTGATCTATAATCGACTTACATTTATTTACAGTAGCAATTGCTGAATTTCGTTTTTCTTGCAATTCATTTTCATTACCATCAATTTCATCATCAGAATCATCATCTGGACTTATAGTTTCTTGATCTTTTGTTGTGTTATCAAATAAATTAAAAAAATCTTCCGCAATAAGCCCATCTTGCAAACACTTGATTAATGTTGGAAAAGCGTCTACAAAATATTCAACATTGTCAACATGCTTACATAGATTGTCATCTATTTGATCTAATATAGTCCAAAAACTTTTAAGCCTAAAAACTAGATCTTCAGTTGTAGCACTGGACAATATTTGCTCTAACATACTAAATAAATCATTATTTAGTGATTGTTGCGTCTGACCAGGCAAGGCAACCCAACCTTGCATACGTTGTCGGTATAATTTTTTTACCGCATAAAATATTATTTTTTGTGTGCATTGATATTTAAAGCTTTTTCCTAAACTCTGACACAAAACATTAAAATTTTCTAATTCACTAAAATCATACACAAATATATAATTTTTTATTAGCACTTCTTTTGCTGCCAATACACATTCATTAAAATAATCAGCACATTTTAATGTATTCTGCGTTTTAACCAGCATAGCTAATTTGTTTTCTAAATCACATGACAAATAACTTCTTTCTATATAACTTTTACCGTTACAGTCCGCCAACAAAGTAATACTTGCAAATATTGCAATGTCCAGCTTATCACGATAAATGTGTGAAATTTGTTGCATCAATGCTTCTATCCGTTGTTTGCGATGAGCAAATTCATAACTCATATAAGCAGCATCTAAAGCTGATTGTTCAATAGCACCTAAATGAACTGGAATTTTTTTCTGCAAATCTACTAGCGCCTGCAAATTACCAGCATTAGGTTTGGATAACAATAATTTTTTAAAGGATGTCTTGATAGAAGGTATTAATTGTTTATTATCAACACTGTGAGGAACATGCTCAGTATTCATTAACACATGTGATTCCTGCTGATAACTATCTGTTAGACAATCAAACGGAACTATTCTAGAAAGCGAACAAATAATTTCTTTAAAATCTTGCGAAGATTCGAAGTTTTTTAAGAAGTTATCAATATATAAATCACTATTTAACTCTAAACATTTTGCTATATTCTGATCATCAAATAATTCTGCATTAACCCCACCAACAGTACTAACATTTTCAGTAAGTGATGTGCGCGCAATAACAACCGGCAACTCTTTATTAGTACCAAACTGCTTATAATCATGATTTTGACGGATCTCTACTGTAGCAGCAGTTTCTATTAAAATTTTATTTTTTAACGATTCAACACTAGCATACTGTTCTTGGATATTTTCCAACTCTTTCTGAGCTTTATCTAAATTTGCATTTACTGTTGCTAAAGTTTGTTGCGCTAAATCTATTTCATTTTCTTGTTCAAGTGCTATACCGGCATTGGTTGTAAAATTCATCCATGTACCAAGATCAATTTGTGGTAAAGCAACTGCAACAACTTCTTGTTGCAGTGTGTTATCTATATTTGCAGATCTGTTGGTCTGCATACGTGTTAAATGCTGATTACGCGTATCAAATCCATTACCATTTTGTACAAATTCAGTATATTCTTGCTTCCACGAAAACCACCCCCAACCACGTGTCCTATAGGCTGTTTGTTTCTTCAACTCATAACCTTTAAACTCCAAATCTGCACCACCACAAAAACCAGTATACGTACGTGCATGATCTGTACCACGTTTACCATACTCTCCAGGTATTCCATCAACACCACATTTACCTGGTTGACCAGATTTGGCGGATTTTTCTACATTCTGAAATTTTTCCATAATGTCTTTATTTTGCTTTTCACCTTCAACAACAATAATAATTCCATTATTACCTCCACCACCAGCACATCCACCACGCCCACCTGATCCTGCTTGACCGCCAGGATTACCTAATTCTCCACGATCTAACATAGTTCGACTACATATGTACCAATCATCCTTAAGATACCCATTAGCACCATGATTACCAATTACACCATTATCACCATCACCACCAAATTGACCGTTAGTACCTACGCTGCCATCTGCCTTTAAATCTATATTTTCAAAACCTTCCAGTTTACTTATACCACGAATAAAAATATTGCCAGCACTCATACCTGGAACACCTTTTCTACCATCAGCCCCATTAACGCCAGAATTTTGCCATGAATTACCACGATAATCTTTACCACTTTTTGCTTTTAAAATATCGTATTGTACAACTGGCAATCCTGAAGTATTTATTTTGTATTGTGACAATTGGTTAGAGACACATACTTTTACATTATCTCCAACAATAACCACATTAGTAGAAGGTAAAATTACATCAGCATCTAAAAACACTGCGCCAGATGCGATAATTTGTACTTCAATAATTCCCTTAATCCACAATTCTTTGAATTTTTCATGTTTAATGATTGCAGTTATAGCGATATTATCGCCAGATATTTTACAATAACTTTTACCAGAAACTATTTTTTCTTCTACCGTTAAGGCAGTATTATTTTTTGCTCTTGCTGTTAAAAATCTTTCCAGTATGTTTAGCTCTTCCTGTATCAATGTTACTGGTGAACTATTTGACAACGGCGACAAACCAATTAATATTTTAAAATCGGTGCAAGATAACGCACCTTTGCTTTCACGATATATAATGTTGTTTGTTATTTTACAGGATGCTATGCTATGCAATATATTATTCTGCGTTTGAGAAAAGACGGTGCATACCTCATAATCACTAAGCAGTTCATTTATGTTTTTCTCAAGAAATAATTTTATAAATTTACTTTTTTCTACGTCAGTTAATTTATCTTTGTTTTTCAATCTGTCCCATTTGTTACATTCATATTCTGCCGTACGATGTTCTTCTTTATATTTACCTATCACCCCCAGCTGTCTTAATTCTTCATTTTTTAACACACCTTTTACTGCTTCAGTAATAACTTCTATGCATAAGTTTTTTTGATCTTGCAACGTTACTGCAACACTGTTTTTTAGATCTACGCCAGCAATAACTTTCTCTAATTCTTCCTTAGTTTTTACAACATTAATTGCTGTTATCCATTCTTTGTAGATTTCTAAGAAAGTAGCATTATGTTGTTGTTCATGTTTATTTACTAGCATCTTTTCTACGCGGAGTTGTAATATTGCTTTTTGTTTCAATATTTCTTGTTCTTGTTTTGTTGCTATTTCCGCTTGTTTACGATTTTGAACAGTTTGATATATGGACTTAGTCGCTTCCACCATTGAGTGTAATTTAACTTCAAGATCATCCGTGGTAATATTGCCTTCATCATTAACAGTTAAGTTGTCGTTTGTTGTTTTTGACGATAAACTTTGTTGCAGATAGTAATTTAAGTATCCTTTATTTACAACAAAAACCGCATCCTCACCAGAAACGTTGCGTAATTGTTCTACACAAGTTATTATGGGTACCATTGATTGCAACAACATTCTATAATGAAATTTAAACGTAAAGTTAGTTTTGTCAGCATTGGTATATTCACATTGAAATACCTGAGAGGATCCTTGTTTTATTGGATTTTCCATATCTATATTAAAACCGATCAATTTTCCAGTAATAATTGCCTCTTTAATTTCTAGCGTTGAATATCCTTGCAATACACTTTCACACGCCAACTTAAATACTTCGAGTACGGTCATCTTTAAAACGTCTGTTGACACCTTACTTACATCTTCTTGTTTAATATCAACACAAACACAAACCTCTCCATTTGCATCGGTTAAACGTGTATCAATATTTTCATTGTTGACTGGTTTAAACAGCCCAGTCTCTGGAAACATACCTATTTCTAAAAATGATGATTCATCAAAAATATTTTTAAAAACTAATTCGCCATCATTACTATCTATTAACGTAAAAATTTTTGATAAGTAATTATTATTGACACATTTTTTTATTTGTTCGGTATTAAAAGCATCTAAAAACTCTCTATCAGCAAAGTTTGTATTGAAAATAGTTATTTGGTACAAATCATCGTTTAGCTCTTCAACATGCAGATCGTCAACTGTCAAGCTAGTGTGGTCTTTAAAAAATCTTTTTACTTCTTTTATAGTTAACATCAAAACACCTTACAAATATAATTATTTATATAATTGATTATTTGAACAAGAATTATGGTCCAAGCTTTGGTAAATCAGTGGAGCGTTGCTCAGTCTTTATAGTATTTTGTGGATCATCGCTTTTATTTTGTTCTACTTTAGAGCTAGGACCACCACTCAACAATAACTCAGTCCTCGATTGTTCATCAAATGTTACAGTTGAATTTATATTTGGATAAGCACAAAAATCTTGTCCATTTACTTGGAATGGTTTTTTTGGATCTATAGGAAAACCCTTACTAACCGAACCAAATGGATGAAAAACATCATACTTGATTAACTCTTGCACAAAACTATATAATTTTCTTGGGATATTTATGTAATTTAAATACTCAAATAATTTGTTATACTTTGCATCACCATATAATGTTGTCAGGTGAGTATGTTCTACCCCTGAACATGTTGCTAATTTGTTAAAAAATTGTTGATCGTAACACTCGCCTAAACCAAACGTAAACATTCTTGGCAATTTATGTTTTTCTCTTAGCGCATCCAATTGTTTAATCACGTCATCTTGAGTGATACCATTACTACTATTATCTTCACCATCCGTAAAAACCACTATATTGACATTGCTACTATAAGTTTCACCTTGAATATCATTATTTATTCTTAATAGTTTTTCCCGTAATGTTAAATTTAATGCCGTACGCCCATCGCAACACATCTGCCTTATCACATCATCTTGCAATTGAGCAATCGTAGTTTTTACACCATTATATTCGTGTCTCCACGCCAATAGTTTTTTATGTTGTTGGTTAAATATAACCACCTCCAACAGATCTCCAGGTAATGTTTGCTCGTAATATTGCTTAATAAACTGAGCTACTATTTTCTTATATTGATCGAAAACCCCCTGCATACTACCACTAACATCTAAAATAAGTATGCAAGTTTTAGTCTCTGGTATTGGATTTTTTGGAGAAAAGAAAAATGGAACAATTTTATTTTCTGAATTTTTACCAAGCAAAAAACCGTCACCAAAAGCACTCAACATATACGAAAGTAAATGTTCTCTATTAATACTAAATTTTAATGATTGTGCTTCTTTATGCTTATCATCATCACCTTGTGGTAACATGTTTATCTGAGGTGGAGTCATAATATATAACAAACGTTTATAAGAAAATTTTATTTCCACCTTGTCAGGCGTTACAGTAATAGGACATAATCCATCGCCAAGATAGCGTTCACAAGATAACAGTTTATGACTTCTCAAAGTGTTAGGTGGATTTTCACTATTATCAATATCATTGGCTAAATGTATAAATTTATTTAGATCCGAACTCTTCGCATTAAAGACTTGTTTAATTGCGAATATTGTTGTAGAAGAAAGTACTGTGTTGATTATTAATGCCACCCCTCCAAGAAAATTTTTAGCAGCTGGCAAAACTAGTGGTTGTTTTGTTGCTATATCTAAACTAATTTTTAAACTGCAACCATCATCTATACATTCTGATACTTTAATTAATTTATTTGGCACATATGATTGAACATTTTCTAGAGGGATGTTTAAATCAAGTAAAAATCCCACCCTTACAAATACCCCCAAATGATCAAGATCTGTTTTATTAAACAACTCTTGCAATAATTCTATTCCATTATGTTCTTTTATTCTTTCGTGGGCCTCTGATGATAAAATACAATCTTCTGTAGCCAAGATCTCTGTTGTAGACTCTGCTGAATCAGGAACTTTAGTTATTGCTTTCATTGTATATTCAACATTATCGCGAATGCTAGAATGACTTTGTAAAACATCTCCCAATAGCTTTTTAAGCAAATTATGCTGCTCGATAGATTTAGTGACAACAATATAATCCGTATCCGTAACTTCCATTGTAAAATTATCTAAATCCTGATCATTAATTTTTTTTCTTAATAAAGTTGCCAACAGTAACTTTACTGTATCGGGTTGTGACAAGTGTTGTTGTATTTCTGTTGTAGATACCATAATGTATAATCCTTCTAATACTACTTAATACATAAAACGTATTAGAAAATCGTCTAATGCATTTTAAATCTTGTAATCTTTAGTGTTTTTTATGTGCATTAAACAAAAAGAATATCCTATACACCATACCAAATCTTTACCTAAGTAAAATTACATTAGATAAAACATGCTGTTAATGCATTAATTCTGATTACTAAAGCTTTAAATGTTAAACTTAAGGAGGGCACGTTCCTAATAAGAAAATACTTATACAATTTTAATTTTAGGAAGTACTGTGGATGTGTTTTTCTGTTTTATCAAGATTAGACAATATATTTAACGCCCAAGCTAACCTAATGTTATGCTTGCCATAATGCTGTGTTTGAATTTCTAAAGTTTTAATAATATATTTTTTTGCAACATCAGTATTGTTTAATAAACCTTCTACTTCAGCAAGATAACCAAGTACCCATGCATATTTAATATGGTGGATTCCATATTTGGCACCATATACTTTAAGACTATGTTCTAATAGATTTTTAGATGCACTATAATTATTCAGTTCTTTATAGGCTATAGCCATTCTTACATATGTCCATGCCGTACGAATATGATCTTTACCATATAAATTTATTTGAATTTCTAAAGCTTTGGTAAACAATTTAATTGCTTCATTGAAATTATCAAGTTTTATATTTAAATACCCTAATTTGGTGTAAATCCATGCAATATCTCCAATAACAGCATGATGCCTATAATTATTATGGATTTTAAGACTATGCTCTAATAATTCTTTAGTTTCTTTATATTTATGTAATTTTCTATATGGTGCATCTAATAATATTTCCACCTTAGCAGTTTGTATAGAATCTAATCCATAAATTTTTTTAGATCTTTGCAAAGCATTTTCAATTAATAAAATAGCTTTATCATATTGTCCTATTTTTAAATAACATGTTCCTAGCTCAGATAATGTATCTATATTGGTATAAAAATCTTTTATGCTTTCCAGCATGGCTATAGCTTTTTGAAACTCACCTAAATACCTATAGGCTCTACTAACTTGATATTTTAATTGTTCTTTCTCTAAAAAACATGCTGCATTATTTAGAATTTTTTCTGCCTGAAGTACTAAAACTTTTATATTGGGTAAATTATCATCATCAATATATTTAATTAATTGATCATGTATTATACAACTCAAACACTCCGGCTTGGATTTTATCAATATCTTTTCGTTAATTAATGACATTTGCAAAGCATTATGACTAAAATAAATAATTGTAGCAACACTAATGGAAAGCATTATCAACATCACAATTATCTTCATTTTAGTAGATAAAATTTTTAGAAAATTATATTGATCCGTCTTTTCATCGTCACTTATATTTTGATTATCACCACTACTAGAAACCAGCAAAATCTTATTTTTTAATGCTGTTCCATATTGTTGCTCTAAAATCAAATGATAATGATCTATTATCGATTGATGATTTTTAGAAGATTCTACAAAATCTAAAATTTTCTGTCTGGAACCACAACCAATTTTTAGCATAATATTTCTAATGTGAACTTCAACTGTTCTGGAAGATATTGAGAAAAAGTAAGCTATTTTTTTTACACTCTTACCATGAAGCAAACAAGCAATAACATCAATTTCTCTATTGGTAAATATGAGATTTTCTATAGTGTTTATTTGTTGAAAATCATCTAGATTATTATTCATTGTTTCTATTTTTGAACCATATGTGGTTTATTTTTTTATATTTGTACCCTAACAACTTTTATCAGCGTTTGGTTATCTGCTTATTCTTCAATAAGATTAGACATGAAGAGACCTTACTTAGTATTTTACCATCAAAAAATTAATATATAAAGAGGTTAGGTCAAAAATGAGCCAATTTGCTTGAAATTGCACATATTTTAATTGCTTTATGCTGCCATCTTAGAAAGGCTGATAAATTCTTGAATTGTAGATAAGCTGTACTTATAGCAGATAAAATATTTTACCCAACAACATCACTATCTTCTACTAAATCACCAATTTTATTACGATAAAATTTTAATCCTAAGAGTACTATTAATGATACGCTAGACGCTACCATACTACCTATAAAAATTGTTGATAACCAAAAAGTTTCAGCTAAAACACCAGCAATTAAATTACCAATAAAAACTCCGCAGCCACTAACTAAATAAAACAATGCAAATGCTGTACCATGAATATTAGGAGCACTCATTGCAACTAAAGTACGTAAGATCCCTTGAGTAATCCCCAAATGCATGCCTGTTAATATTATGCTAATAATAATTGTTAAATTACTATCAGCTAATAACCATACAACATTCGCTAATATTAAAACCATTAAACCAACAACCAGCAACCGCTCTGTTGCAGCTTGAGTTGCAAATTTGCGACTCACAAACGCAAAGTAAGAATGACTTAAATCTGAAATAATAATAATTAATGGTAACCAACATACCGCCCAACCAAATTGTTTAACTTTCAATGTTAAAAATGATTCACTGAATCTAGCGATCATTAAAAAAAATGTTACAAATAAAATTCCCCAATAATACCCAGAAAATTTTTTTAAATCGTAAATGTGTACAAAAGATTGTTTATTGCTAGCTTGAAGTGAATATGGATCATCTTCACTAATATGATCTTTATTCTGTTCGCTAGGTAGATTATTTTTAAAAACAGGATCTTTAACAAATAACAACAAAATTATAACTGCAATTAGTGCTGGAATTAATGATATATAAAAAATAACCTGATATTTAGGACCAATTAAAAACATAATAAAGATTGATAATATCGCTCCAAATACCGCTCCCAATATATATATAGCCTGCCTAAATCCAAAGGCATAACTCAAATTTTCTGGATTTAAATCAGCAATTAAGGCATCTGTTGGAGCCGATCTTATTCCTTTAGCAAAACGATCGATAAATCTTGCAAAAAATATCATGTTGTAGGAAGTAGATAAAGCTAGCATTGGTTTAGTTATAACACTAAGAATACTACCTAATAAAATCAAGATATGTCGTTTTCTTAACCAATCACTAAGGATGCCAGAAAAAACCTTAGCAGCAAAGGCACAAAATACTACTATACCCTCTAAATAACCTATTTTTGCATAACCAACATGTAATGTTTCTGTTAAAAAAATAGGTAATACAGACGTAGCCATCATCGATGCTGTAGACCAGCAAAAACTGACTAAAGAAATTGACCAAATTTTATTTTTCTGTTGCACTGCTAGAACTAATAGAACTAAAATTTGCATTTAGCAAATTAACAGCGTTTCTTTCTAATTCTGGCATACCTAATGAACTATATGCTTTAGCCATTATATTTAATGCTGGTTCTATCGCTAATGTTTCATCAAAATCAGATATAATTAAATTAGCTCGATTAGCGGCTGCCAAATATGCACGTTTATCCAAATAATATTGCGCTATATATAATTCATGAAATGCAAGTTGATTACGCAAATGTAACATACGCTGTCTAGCATCTAACGCATAGTTAGAAGCTGGGAACCTTTCAAGTAAAACTTTAAAATCATCAAATGATTGAATAGCAAAAGTTGGCTCTCTCCTGCTTCGATCAATTTTAAAAATCCGGTACACAGTACTGTAATATTGGTCATACCCAGACAATCCTTGCATATAATGCGCATAATCTACATGTACATGATTAGGATATATACGTACAAATCGATCTGCTGTAGCTTTAGCTTGAGGATATTCTTTTTTACTATAATAGGCATGCATTAGAGCTAATTTGGCTTTATCTGCATAATTACCATAAGGGTAATTAGATTCTAACGCTTCAAAATCCTTTACTGCATCAGAAAATTTACCTTTTTGGACATTATTTTTACCTTGGGTATAAATCTGCTCTGCTGATAACCCAACATACATATCTTTCTTTTTGGAAGAGCAACTAACCAAGCAGGTTGTGCTAACGCAAATGTTTATTAGTAATAATACTAATTTAACTGTAGTATTAACCTTGTGACTTCTTAAGTTACTATTTAATATACATTTTTTTGAGAAATTTTGAAAATTAATGTGCATATTCATCTTTTAATTTAATAAATTTTTTAACAAAAACAATTTAAATTTATACTACCCGATAGTATTATTAATAACAATATTAATAATCTATAAAAAAACATTAGGTGATTTTATAACAACAGACATACAACATATTAGGTTATCGGGAATTATACCGTTAGATTCCGCTGGTAAACGATTAGATCAAGCATTAGCAGTGTTATTTCCTGCTTATTCTAGAGAAAATTTAAAACAATGGATTTTAAATGGTTCCTGCTTAATAAATGACCAAACACTGCAACCTAAATTTAAAGTTAAAGGTGGCGAACTTATAAATATTTCTGCTCAACTTGAATTACGTAATCAAAATTGGCAAGCCCAAGATCTACCAATAAATATAATTTATGAAGATCAAGATCTTTTAATATTAAACAAACCAAGTAATTTAGTAATGCACCCAGCAGCAGGTAATTGGGTCGGCACACTACTCAATGCTATATTAAATCATCATCCAGAATTAAAATTCCTACCAAGAGCTGGAATCGTGCATCGATTAGATAAAGATACTACTGGTTTAGTTATTATTGCTAAAACTCTATTAGCTTATAATAACTTGGTCTTACAGTTAAAAAATCGCAAAATTACTAAAGTTTATGAAGCAATAATAATTGGCCAATTAATAGCTGGTGGTACATTGAATGCACCTATTGGACGTCATCCACGCAATAGATTAAAAATGGATGTTATAGAAAATGGAAAACCAGCCATCACTCATTATCGAGTATTAAAAAAATTTAACAATCACACCCATATTAAATTAGAAATAGAGACAGGCAGAACTCATCAAATTAGAGTACATATGAATTATATTCGCCATCCAATTTTTGGAGATCGACTATATGCACCATCTAGACTGGAAAATACTCAAATAAAAAATTTCCCACGACAAGCATTACATGCTAAAGAATTACATTTCCAACACCCAACGGATGGCCAGGATTTACATTTTAATACTGTTTTACCTTTAGATATGCAAAATTTGCTTGATATTTTAAACAAAGAAAACTTTTCTCGTTAATATTGTAGAAAAATAAATGGATTCTATGAACATACTTAAACCACACTGGCCACAACCAAAAAATATTCAAGCCTTTACTACACTAAAAGAATGTAAAATAGAAGATCTTAATTTACCAACAAATAAATTTTTAATAACCCAAGAACATGGCATTAATATTTTACCAGCTACCAATTATACATCAAACCTACCTGTTACTGCAGACGGTAGTTATACTAAAGAAAAACACATGGTTTGTATGGTTAAAACTGCAGATTGTTTACCAATTTTAATTACTAATTCTTCTGGAAGTTTTGTTGCTGCAATTCATGCTGGATGGCGTGGTTTAGCAAGTGGCATAATAGAAAATTTTTTTGTTCAAACTAAATCGCTGTGTTTAAATTCTAAAGATCTACTTTTCTGGTTAGGGCCTGCAATTAGTCCATTAGTTTTTGAAGTGGGTGAAGATGTATTAGAAAAATTTGGAGTTTTTAATTCTAATGTTAATTTATCTGATTTTCATTTATATAAACCTGCTTTTAAAAAAATTAACAATATAAACAATGTTAATAACAAATACTTTGCTGATATTTATCAAATAGCTAAAATTACTTTAGCTCAATTCGGTATAGAAGATAATCAAATTTTTTCAAAAAACTGGTGTACTTATTCTCAATCAGATTTATTTTATTCCTATAGGCGCGAACCACTGAATAATAATAGAATGTACAGCTTGATTTGGATTAGTTGAGTTATGTATATTAGCTTTTTATTTTGTGTTAGGAAAATTTATGATACTTGAAGTGTTTTTATCGTATTCGTCTATAGAACGTAAAAATTTAAGGATTAGAGTGCTTGCTTTACATGACAATGATTTTATTGACTTAAACCAAGAACATTTTATTGCATTGTGTGAAGCACTGCTAGATTGTACTGATGTAGAACAACTTTCTTTGGAAAACAATCAGCTTGGTAATCTAAATATAGATCGATCAAATACATTAGGTATTGCGTTATCACGACTACCAAATTTAGAAAGATTATCTCTAAGACACAACCATCTTAATGTCGCAACTACACAATCTTTAATTAAAGGATGCTGTAATTTGCAAATGATTAGGCTTAGAGGTAACTACTATACAAATGAGGATTGCATTCAGTTAAAAAAATTGATAATAACTAACAACAACAAAAAAGGACTGAAACTATTCAAATTTTTAATTCTCCCAGACGATGAACTCGGCAAATTAAAAATGCTTGATTTAAGTTGTGATAATTTTGCTCATAACAATAGTGCAACAGACTTAAAAAGTTTAGGCGTTACATTCTTATTATGTCCAAAATTAACAGGAATTAATTTGGATCATAATAATCTTTGTCAATTAAGTACTAGTTGTTTACATGCGTTGGGTGACGCAATATCAAAATGTAAAAATTTGAAAAAATTGTCTTTAAACGGTAATCACCTTGAAGTTTCATTTATAAAATATATTACAGAAAGATGTAGTAATTTAGCAGAACTTAGACTTGATCTTGAGTATGACGACACAATATATATAAATGAAGAGGAACATCAACACTTACAGCAACTAAAACAGTCTATAGCTAACCGTAATAGCCAACGGCTTGAAAAACCTAAATTTGTTGTTAGATGATTTTTTAAGAACCTGTATTATTTTGTAATTTTTGATTACATTTTTGTATTTCTTGATTAATACTTATGCCTAAAGCATCTAAATTTCTTTGAAGCTCTTTATGTTCACGAAAAGCCAGAGTATAGTGTTTACAAACCAAATCATGTTGTTTTAATGCATTATCTAGGTATTCTTTACCAAACTTCCTTATACTGTTTCCAGAATCATTAGAATGAAATACGTTATAAGAAATAATATTAGCACGCATTTCTTGCCAAGCAGATGGACTGTTAACTCCACCAATCCAAAAATCAATACCACTTTTCTTTATAGCCAATTCCACTTCTAAGAAAGTTTTATAAATTGGTGATCTAGGTATTTCATCTTTTTCTTCCAATTTATCTTTTTCTTTGCGTTTAACAATAGATTCGTAATGCGTTCTTATTATTTTTTTCATGTTGTTATTCCTTTTTACCTTTAACTTTTTTTTCTGGAAGTGTATCTTTACTGCTACGTCTAAAGGACTGATGACCTGGAACAAGAGGATTATACATACCAAAATTATCTACAACATTACTATCTTTTCTAACTGGAACAATCGTATCATCCATAACAAGAGTGCCCCGTCTAAGAATGGATTTTGGTAATATAGGTTTATCTGATAGTACTTCAGGAATAGGAGTTTCCGCAACATTTGTTTTTTCTTTCTTTGTCTCAACTATAGCTGGAGAAATAGAAGAGTTTCCTCTTGTTTCAGTGATTTGCTCGTGATGTAATGCAAGGCTCCTTGAAAAGGTTATTGGGGTATTTTCAGATGTTACATTGATTTCTGTTCCTATCTGTTGAACTGTAGAGCGTCTAGGAAATAAAGAGAATGTTCTATATCTATTATTCTGTGGTGATTTTTTTCGTATAAAATCATACTTAACTTGTAATTCATACGGTAAACCAGAATAAGTCGCTGATTTATTCGCCAACATTGCTTCTTTGTATTTTTCTATTTGTATATGAATTTTTAATATATCTTTATTGCCAATATTTTTGTTTTTTTCTAACTTGTCTAACAATTTATAAAGGTTATATGCTTCTATGGTTTGTTGAGAAATTTTTTGCTTTAGCTTGATTTGTTTTTTAATCACAGGATGCCATTTTTCCATAGAAAATGCTGGCCAAGGTGGTATACCTGGGTAATTTTTTTCCAAAAAACCTTTAACTAAACATAGTTTAACTCTTTGTATCTCGTTTTCTGTATAAAAAATATAATTTTTATATACATGCATACGTGGTCCATCAGAATTTGGACTAATAGATGGATCTGCTTTAAATGGACTGTGTGTCTCTGGACCATGCTGTAGTGGAATGCAAGCAATGCTACTATCTACCATACTACGATAAAAATAATTTCTCGTTGTGTTTTGTAAGAATTCAAATGGAGTTATGATACCAGTATATTTAGCAAGACTTTCTGCAAAATAAATGTTTTCAAATTGTAAATCTTTATCATCTACGATTAGCTTGCCTAACAAAGAATCTGTTATTGTTGATAGTTTTTTTGTTTTGTTTGTTTTTTTTGTTTCATTAAGTATTTGTAATTTAAAATATTCAAATAATCTTTTTGCTTTCCACAATAAAATAGTTTGTTGGTCCGTTGCATTATCATCGTTCATAGTATCTATAGGCACATATGCATATTCAGGAAGACCAATAGGGACAGATTCAGAATCTATATCCCAATCACCAGTAATTGGTTTATCATCGTATGCAAGAACGTTTAAAGGTTGTATTTGAGTATCTATATTTTGGTTAGATCTATAATTAATTGGAATTGCCATATTTAAGCAGTTTTCTTGATTATTCGCATCCCAAAAATCCTTTAGCAAGTGCCATATATTTTTTTGTTCTTCATTAGATGAAAGTAATGATGTACGTTTTATTTTATTTTCCAAACTAATGTCTATAGGAATATTTGGATCGCCCATAATATAATTATGGGGCACAATTTCTCTATTTTCATCATTTAAATTTATATAGAACTCCCCATCAAAATCCACCGGACCTTTACCATCTTTATATTTTAATACCAACATTGATATCTCTGGTATAACTTTTACAATCTCCATATCTCTTTCTTGTTCGTTATCTAGCGAAATGGATCGTAATATTTCTCGCAAAGTAAGTTTTAACTGAATACTTTTATTATTTTCAAGATCATGCGGATTAAGTGCTGTTTTAATAACTCTTCCACTGCTATCAATTTTAGCAAGCTCATTTGCAGTACAAATATACCCATATAAAAACCCATGGTTAACAGTTTTTGAATGAACAGTTAGTGGTTTAGATTCTCGCGGTGTATCATGATGTGGGTGAGTTCCAACCCTAATTGTTGTCATAGTCTCACCAAAAAGAATATTGTGCTTCCTTATTATTACAGCAAGTTCTGCTGGTATACCAGAAGAATTTATAGCAGATAGATCATCAACAGGCACTCGGCCTTCTAACTCTAAGTTTTTTATAAATTTTTCTAATGTTATGGATTTATTGAATATTGTCATAATGTTTTTTCTATAATTTGTTTAATTATTAGACCAACAACATAAATGATTAGTTCCATTAACCTATAATAAATATTAAAATAATATGTGTAACTAATTGTTTATTAATACCAATTTATTTGTTATTGCATCTACCATAAACCATCTAAACAATAAAAACTGATAAAAATGTTAACTTTTTTATTGAATTGTGAATATAAGGCTATATATTAATAATAGATTACTAAGTATTTAATTTTTAATTAACTTTAAAATAATACATAATAAACTCAAATAATTTTGGAGAAAATTATGGCAAGCCCTAAATTTACTTCGCAACTACACGAAGCATTAGCAAGAGCTCAATCATTGGCTGTTGGGAAAAAAAATCCAGCTATCGAGCCAGTGCACGTCATGAAAGCTTTGTTAGAACAACCAAACAGTTCTACTGCAGAAATTTTTTCTGGGCTAAACGTAAATATATCTAGTTTAAAAACCAGCCTTAATCAAGCAATCGATAAATTACCACAAATTATTAGCGGGCCGTCTGATATTAATATTTCTCCAAATTTAGCACGCATTTTAAATGCAGCAGACTTTATCGCACAACAAAAACAAGACGTTTATATTTCCACAGAATTATTTTTGTTAGCAGCATTAGATGATCAAAGCACTTTAGGGGACATACTAATTAATCACGGTATTAATAAAAAAACGCTAGAAGAATTAATAGAAAAGCATAGAGCTGGAGAAAAAGTTACAGATCCGAATGCCGAGGAACATAGAAATGCTTTAGAAAAATACACTGTAGATTTAACTAAAAAAGCCGAAATCCAAAAATTAGATCCAGTAATTGGTAGAGACGATGAAATTCGCAGAATCATTCAAGTTTTACAGCGTAGAACTAAAAATAATCCAGTATTGATTGGAGCCCCAGGAGTTGGTAAAACTGCAATTGTGGAAGGCCTTGCTCAACGAATTGTTAATGGAGAAGTGCCAGAAGGTTTAAAAAACAAACGAGTATTATCTTTAGATTTAGGAGCATTAATCGCTGGCGCTAAATTTCGTGGTGATTTTGAAGAACGATTAAAAGCCGTGCTAAAAGCCTTATCTAAACAAGAAGGTGAAATTATTTTATTCATAGATGAATTACATGTTGTAGTTGGTGCTGGAAAAGCCGAAGGATCTATGGATGCTAGCAATATGTTAAAACCAGCTCTTGCTAGAGGAGAATTGCACTGTGTTGGTGCTACAACCTTAAATGAATACCGCGAAAATATTGAAAAAGATGCCGCACTAGAAAGAAGATTTCAACAAGTTTTAATCACTGAACCAACTGTTGAAGATACAATTGCTATTCTAAGAGGTTTACGTAAACGCTACGAACTACACCATGGAGTTACAATTACAGATCCTGCAATAGTTGCAGCCGCTACTTTATCGCATAGATATATTTCTGGCAGACAATTACCAGACAAAGCTATTGATTTAATCGATGAAGCCGCTAGCCAAATTCGCGTAGAAGTAGATTCTAAACCAATAGAACTAGATAAACTAGAGAGGCGTTTAATTCAATATAAAATCGAATTCGAAGCTCTTAAAAAAGAATCTGATGATGCATCTAAAAAACGTTTAGAAATATTACAAAAAAATATTAATGAAGTAGAAAAAAGTTATAACGAACTAGAAACTATTTGGTTACAAGAAAAAGCCGCTCTTGAAGGCAGCCATAATTTACATGAACAACTAGAAAAACTTAAACAAGAACTTAGTGCTTCACAACGAACAAATGATTACGCTAAAATGTCCGAAATTCAGTATGGAAAAATTCCAGAAATAGAAAAAAAATTAGCAGCTGCTAGTAATACAGATTTAAAAAACTTAAAGCTACTAAGAAATAGGGTTACAGAACATGAGATAGCTAATATATTATCTAGAAGCACTGGTATTCCAGTTGGTAAAATGTTAACTGGGGAACGCGATAAATTATTAGATGTAGAAAAAATTTTAAGCAAAAGAGTAATAGGGCAACCAACTGCAATATTTGCAATTGCTAATGCTATTCGTAGATCAAGATCAGGTTTATCGGAAGGTAACCGTCCCATTGGATCATTTTTATTTTTAGGACCTACTGGAGTTGGTAAAACTGAAATTTCTAAAGCATTAGCAGAATTTTTATTTGATAGAGATGATGCTATTATTCGGATCGACATGACAGAATTTATGGAAAAACATAGTGTTTCCAGGTTAATAGGTGCCCCACCTGGTTATGTAGGTTATGAAGAAGGCGGCTATTTAACAGAAAAAGTTCGCAGAAGGCCTTATAGTGTTATTTTATTCGACGAAGTAGAAAAAGCTCACCCGGATGTATTTAATATTTTATTACAAGTTCTAGATGATGGTAGGCTTACCGACAATTTAGGTAACACTGTGGATTTCAAAAATTCCGTAATTATTATGACTTCCAATCTTGGTTCAACAATTATTCACGATATGGCTGACAAAAGCAACAAATCAAAATTAAAGCAAACTGTTATGCCCATTGTAGATCAATTTTTTAAACCAGAATTTATTAATCGTATAGATGAAATAATAATTTTCGACCCGTTGGATTTAACAGGGCTACGTAAAATCGTCGATTTACAGTTAGAAAAATTAAAGAATCGCTTAAAGCTTTTGGATATTAATCTATCTTTAACAGAGACATGTAAAGACAAAATAGTCACTGTTGGATTTGATCCAGTTTATGGCGCAAGACCATTAAAGCGTGCAATTTCTCAATTAATAGAGAATTCGTTAGCGCACGAGTTGCTAGCTGGTAAATTTACAGGTGGAGATAGTGTTGTTGCAGACGTTATAGAAGATCAAGTTGTTTTTAAAAAAGCATAAAAACAACTCACTATCCTCCGCTTGAAAATACCTCTATACGCTGCGCCACCATCTAGGAGAACAACTAGCGCTAGGAGTAGATGAAGAACAACTAGAAGTAGCAACGACGCTAGGATCTATAATACCATTAGATAAGCTAGGAGCGGTAAATCTTAATATTTTAGGATTTGCTGTACTAAGACTACTACTGGATTTTAATCTTGTTTCTTCTTCACATCTATTTATTTTGTCCTGCAACATTTGTAAGTCAAAACCATTACCTCTAGATACTGTTAGGTCTTCGGCAGTAAGGTGTGTAGATTTTAGTATTTGCATTACTGCATCTAGGTTTTCTCGTACTTGACTATAAATGTTAGCGTGAACAAATATTCTTCCAATTACTGGTGCGTTATTCATTGCAACGCTATTTATTACTAGCGGCAAAGGCTCTTGATAAATTCTTAAATCTTTCAAATAGCTTTCTAGCCAATCTGCTACATATGCTACTTTACCACTAGTTTGTTTGTATAATAAGCAAAAATCAGACACTTGGATTTTAAATAATTTAGTGCCTGGCTGGTTATGCATTGGTGGCATCATTGCTCCTGGCTCTTGCACAAACGGTAACATGTTTATAATTTTATTAATCCCGCTTATTAAACCACGACTCATAAAATGCAACTTGTTTTCGTTAGCAATTATATGATTTATTTCATTTCTATTAATTATTATTTGATCTAACATTAAAAATTTTCTAATTTCTAACGGGATTTTTGTAAATTCTGCTTGGGTTACTCCTAATGCTGCTAATTGTTCCATAACATTTGTTGTTATTGACACCATACCAGCTACTGGTACTGGCATATACATTCCATCATTTGGATAATAATTATTTGGATCCATAAAATGACTAATATTAGATCTAGCTACCAATTGTTGATGTTGTTGTCCAGGCATCCCCATACCCATTGCATTTTGATTCTGAATAATACTCAATACTCCATCTATATTAGCACTATCGTATGACCATGCTAAGGTTATTCTTTGGGCTATTGTATAATTTTGCATAGCATATGGAGAATTAAAGGCTAGATTTTGTATACGAGAAAATGGCATCAACATTGGTGGCATCATTACTGGTTGAGCAGCAGTCATAGTTATCCATTGTGGAACCTGCCAAGTAACATTCCATGGATGCTGTGGTATAGTTTGCTGTATAGGCACTAAATTATTACTAATGCAGGCGCTTAACAAGCATTCTTCTAGTTTTTCTTCTAAAGCTTGTAGATATGAAAAACTTACTCTTCTCATATTAAATAATGCTCTTGGTGGTAAAAACTCTATAGTTGCATTCAGTAATTCTATTGGCAACATAGCTAAACTTCCGTCTAAACTTACTTGTCTCAAAGTGTTACCATTTTCATCTATAATGTATGTCGCAGGCATAAGCAATCTCCAAATATGTTGTTTTTGTTTTAATTTACTGAAAATAATGAGAAATTATACCGACAAAATAAATATATGTCATCAATTTTGTCTTCAATATGAAGAATAATTAGGCAATTTAGTTATTTATTATGGTGTACTGTAATTGTTGACTATACAACCTTGACTATTTTGCAACTACCGTGCTACTATGGTAGTACAGCAAAACAAAGCAGCGGGTATTTATGGGAAACAATTATAAAAACATCACAGATTTATCTGAGGCGTTATTATTGCTTAGTAATAAAGAAGAAGTACATAATTTTTTAAAAGATTTATGCACTCCCCAAGAAATAAATGCTTTACAAGAACGCTGGAAAGTATGCCAAATATTAGCGGATGGAGATTTATCATACCGAGAAATTCATCAAATAACTGGTGCAAGTTTAACTACCATTGGGCGAGTAGCTAGATTTTTAAAAACCGAACCTTACCATGGTTATAAAACAATATTACGTAAAATAAAAACTCGAAAAACGAAAGTAAAAAATAAATAATAATTAATGGAGTTACAAATGAAGCAGCGCTCAGACAAATGCTCGTTTAAAAATACAAGTTATTTTTTTACAAGCTCTAAGGTATTTTGTTTAATTTTTTTATCAGCATCCCTAAGCACTTATTTTATTACAGCTAATGCCGGACCAACTTATGGAACAACTAAGAAAAAAGTATTAATTAGTCAAGTAATGGAACACCCAGCATTTACTGCTACTATCAATGGAATTACTAATGCATTAGAGCAAGCAGGTTATAAACGTGGAGATAACCTTGTACTAAGATGCGAATCAGCTCAAGCTAACGCTTCATTAGCTGCGCAAATTGCTAACAAATTTGTTAATCAAAATCCTGATGTAGTGGTTGGAATTGGCACTATATCTGCGCAAAGTTTTATAAAATACGCATCTGTCGGCAAAGTAAAATTTATTTTTAGCTCAATTACTGATCCAATTGAAGCTAACCTTATTAAATCATTACAAAATTCAACTATTAACACTTCTGGAGTATCTAATTTTGTAGACTTAGAACCACAAATTAAATTATTTAAACAAATACAACCAAAACTTAAACGACTTGGTTTTCTTTATAATCCTGGTGAAATAAACTCGATAAGTATCCTAAAAAAACTAGAAGAAATTTGCCCTAAATTTGATTTAATTTTAGTTAAACAAACTATAGCTAAAACCGCTGATGTTCCTCAAAGCGCTATTAAACTTGCTATGCACTCCGATGCCATTTTTATTAGTAACGATAGTACTGCCCTTAGCAGCTTACAAAGTATAATAAAAGTCACCAAAATTGCTAAAATTCCAACTTATGTAAGTGATACTGATGCAGTAGAACTAGGTGCCTTAGCAGCTTTAGGGCCAAACCAATATGAGATTGGAACACAGACTGGCAAGATGATCGCTCGGATCTTAAATGGTGACGATCTAAGTACAATCCCTGTAGAATTTCCTACTAGCAGTAACATTTATGTTAATTTAGAAACAGCTACATCACTTAATATCGATATACCTCAATACGTTTTAAAAGACGCTAAGCTTATAAAAAGAAGTAAATCATGAGCTTGAATGAATTATTAATGAGTCTAGAAATTGGGCTTATCTATAGTGTTATTGCTATTGGTATATATTTAACATTTCGCATAATAGATTTTCCAGATCTTACCTGTGATGGTAGTTTTGTACTAGGTGCCGTCACTTCTGCAATGTTAGTAAAACATGGTTACAATCCAATCATTGCATTGCTGTACTCAGCTATAATTGGTGGATTAGCAGGTTTTATAACCGGTATTTTAAATACTAAATTAAAAGTAACCAATCTTCTTTCTGGAATATTAGTTGCATTTATGCTCTATTCAGTAAACCTTCGAATAATGGGCGGTATTCCTAACATAGCATTAATCAATCAAACTACTATTTTTACTAATTATAATCAATTATTAGTCTTGATTGTAATAGTTGGCATAATTTGGTTATTATTCAGTTATTTATTAATGACAGATTTTGGTTTGGCTTTACGTAGTATCGGGCAAAATAAACGTTTAGCAATAAACTCTGGAGTTAAACAACAACAAATGATCATCATAGGTTTAATACTAAGTAATGCTCTTATTGGTTTTGGTGGGGCACTGTTTAGTCAACACCAAGGATTTGCTGATGTATCGCAAGGTATAGGAACTGTGATTATAGGGCTTGCCACGGTTATGATCGGCGAAAGTGTTCTACCATTTCGTTCTCCATGGATTATGGTTTTTAGCTGCATGTTAGGTTCTATAATTTATCGTATTTTTATAGCAGTAGCATTACATTCAGAAAAATTAGGATTAGAAACGCAAGATCTTAATATTATTACAGGTTTATTAGTAATTGGTGTAATGCTATTGCCTCGCAGAAAAACATCATGTTAGCTTTACAAAATATTAATCTTACCTTAGGCAAAGGTACTAAATTAGAAAGGTTAATTTTACAAAATTTAAATCTAATCATTCAAACTGGAGAATTTATTGTTATTATTGGTAGTAATGGGACAGGTAAATCTACCATGTTTAATATTATCTCTGGTTATATAACCCCTGATAGCGGCAATATTTTATTAGACAACAATGATATTACTAAAATGCACCAACACCAAAGATCTAGTATGATTTCTAAAGTAATGCAGGATCCTAAAGCTGGTACAATGCCAAATATGACTATTTTTGAAAATATGGCATTCACTTATATGCGCGGTAAGTATCGTGGTTTTATACCATATAATACAGATCAACGCCGTCAATTATTTAAAGAAAAGCTTAGTTTTTTAAATATGAACTTAGAAAACAGGCTTGACGAATTAGTGGGTAATTTATCTGGTGGGGAGCGTCAAGCACTTAGTTTAATTATGGCTATTATTGCTGATTCAAAAGTATTGCTGTTAGATGAAATAACTGCAGCTTTAGATCCGAAAACTGCAGAGAACGTCATGAAAATTGCTACTAAAATCATCAAAGAAGAAAAACGTACAACTATTATGATTACCCATAATATGTCGCATGCTATTCATTATGGAAATCGAACTTTACAGCTGGCAGACGGTAAAATAATTAAAGAATTTAATGCGGCAGCTAAGTTGGCACTAAATCCGATTGCATTAGCTGCGGAGCAAGTAGGCTAATTTGTTATCTTCTTGGTGATTTTGGATGTTTACTTAACAAATCGTCTCGATCACTACTGTTACCTACAGATTCATTTAAGCTATTTGGGCTACTCCTGCCACTATTATCATAATTTGTAATAGTTGAACCAATTCTCATTTCTATCTTACGTATGAGTATGCCTATTTTTTGTTGTTCAGATACATCATCTGAGTTTGTTTTTAAGGCATTTAATTTTCCAATTAAACCTAACTCTTGGTTTATGTTTTTTAACCCATTAACTATCTTGATAGATTTGGTGTTGTCTTTTGGTTTTCCTTTATCCATTTTACTCAACATTTTTCCTTCACTTATATCGTGCATCTTCTGCATCATACCTTCAATTTTATTTGCAACAATGGCTGCTGAATCCCTTGAAGAACCACTATCTTCAAAATTACTTTTAATATATCCTCTTAGTTGTTTTAATTCAAAACCTATATCACCTTCTTTGGACATAATCTACCTCTCACTAATTTGTTATATATAAAATAAACCTAGCACATATAACAATAACTTTGTGATATTGCTGGCAAATACAAGATAAATACATGTTGACAAATTAAATCACCCATTAAATCGCAGCATCATTGTTTGTTTTCAAAACAATTTAACAATATTTATTATTAATATTTTTAGAACATTTTATTTCAATTACACTAAAATACACAACAAAACAAATAATAAATATACATAACATTATCTATACTTAATTTAATAAACAATAATTCAATTTCAGCAAACAGAAAAACCCATTAAAAACTAACAAATTAAAATCTCAAAGAAAACACTAAGGAGTTACAAGCATGTCAAAACAATTTAAATCAAATAAAAACAACCATAAAAAATCTATTATCCCAGAATTATTACAATTTTTAGCTAGCACCTATTCTGTTTACTTAAAAAGTCAAAATTTCCACTGGAATGTAACTGGATCAAACTTTCTTACATTACATAGTTTCTTTCAAAAACAATACGAGGAATTGGCAACTGCAGTAGATGATATAGCAGAACGGATCCGAGCTCTAGATACAATATCTCCAGGAAGTTACGCAGAGTTTGCTAAATTAAGCCAAATCAAAGATTCTATTGGTAAAAAATCTGCATCCAAAATGATCTCGGAATTATTAGATAATCATTTATCCATGATACATTTAATAAGAGAGTTAATATCAACAACTAAAGAATGCCAAGATGATGCCACTCAAGATTTATTGATTAGAAGATTAAATGCCCACGAAAAAACAATATGGATATTAAAAAGTCTTAAATTTAAATAAAATTTATAGCATGCTTTACTATTAGCAAAAACAAAAATCAAATATAATAACTTAACACCTCTGTATACAATGACTACAAAAAAACCATATGTTAACAAAAAAGACAAAAAAAATAACAATTGGCAAAAAAAACACTTGATCTTTTTTGTTGTTTATAGTTAAACTAAAATTGAGATTGATTAATAATGAATATAAAAAGTTTTATAAGTTTTTTTTAATTAAAAAATTACTGTTCGCAGAATATATATTTTCCATCACCAATTGTAACGTACTTGATTATGTTAAGATATATTTAAGAAAGGGGGACAAGATGAAAATATTACCTAAACCGAAAAAAGTATCTACAAATAGTTTTACAATAAAAGATAAAGGTAATTTAATTAGAATTAAACAGCCAAGTATTATTGAATTAAGCATTTTACATAAAGCCATTATGGCCAATAAACAAATAATTCGTAGCATTTTTCATAAAAATTTTAGAGAAAAGCATTTTTAGGTTCAACCATCATTTTTGTTAAAATATTTTTGTTAAAATTAATATGTTTATTATTTATAAAATAAATATAACAAACGAAGGTGGAAAACATGGGAATATTTTCTTCATTAAGTCGTGAACAAAAAGAAGCTGTTGGTATACTTCAGATTGGAACATTTCTTGAATATTTTGATTTAATGCTTTATGTACATATGGCTGTAGTATTAAATGAATTGTTTTTCCCTCAAACTGATCCACATACATCTAGATTAATAGCTGCATCAGGGTTTTGTGCGACATTCATTTTTCGACCATTTGGTGCATTAATTTTTGGTTACATAGGTGACACTATGGGAAGAAAACCAACAGTAATAATTACTACCATAATGATGGCATTATCTTGTATTGTAATAGCAACTTTACCTACATACGCTCAAATTGGTATTACCGCTTCTTGGGTTTTAACAATATGTCGCATAGTACAAGGTATGTCTTCTATGGGAGAAATAATTGGTGCTGAAATTTATTTAACAGAATTAGTTAAACCACCAATCCGTTATACAGTGGTTGGATTAATGGATTGTGCATCTAGTTTTGGTACTTTAATGGCGCTAGCTATTGCTACTGCGGTGTTTGCTATCAAAATGGACTGGCGTATTGCATTTTGGATTGGAACATTAGTAGCCCTAATAGGAACTGTTGCAAGAACTGCTCTTAGAGAAACCCCTGATTTTATATATGCAAAACATCACATAAATAATACTACTGCAAAAATCACACCTCAACATGACTTAACTAAAAAAACCTTGCTAGCGTATTTTCTTGTTCAATGCGGCTCACCATTATGTTTTTATTTTACATACATACATTGTGGTAGCATATTAAAAAATTTATTTGACTATACTCCTGCTAACATTATATATCATAACCTAATAGTTACAGTAATAGCATTTTTCTGGATGATATTTATTACGTTTTTAAGTTATAGAATATATCCATTAAAAATAGTTAAAGTAACGGTGGCAATATCTTCTATGGTTATTTTATGTATTCCATATTTATTATCTAACATTAGTTCATCAATACACTTGTTGTTAATCCAATTGTTTACTGGCGCATTAGGTATTTATATTTCTCCGGCACAAGCTGTTTTTTTCAACCATTTCCCTGTTCTTAAAAGATTTACTTGTACTGGTTTTGTTTATGCATTATCAAGAGCTTTAATGTATATAATTACTTCTTTTGGTCTGGTTTGGATGACAGAAAAACATGGCAACTGGGGATTGTTATTTATTTTTGTTCCAGTAATTATAGGATTTTGGTTTGGGTTGTTACATTTTGAAGGTTTAGAAAAATCAATTGGACATTATCCAAACCAAAAACTACCTAATCATTCAACAACTAATATTGCGGCTGAATTACCAATTTAAAAAATTAAATATGAAAATCTTACAATCTTTAACTAAAAAACACAAAGACGCCATAGGGCTCCTTCAGATTGGAACTTTTCTTGAGTATTTTGATTTAATGCTTTACGTACATATGGCTGTAGTATTAAATGAATTATTTTTTCCAAAAACTGATCCACACACTTCTAGATTAATTATGGCCTTAACATTTGCCTCAACATTTGTTTTTCGACCATTAGGAGCATTGGTTTTTGGGTATATAGGCGATAATGTTGGACGAAAACCTGTAGTAATAATTACTACTATGGTCATGGCATTATCCTGTGTTGTAATGGCAAATTTACCAACGTATGCCCAAATTGGAATTACAGCTTCGTATATAATGATGCTCTGCCGCATTGCTCAAAGTTTTTCTTCTGTTGGAGAAATAATCGCTGCTGAAATTTATATAACAGAATTGATTAAACCACCTGCTCGTTATCCAGCAGTTTGTTTAATGGATTGTGCAGCTGGATTTGGTAGCTTGGCAGCTTTAGCTATTGCTTCATTAGTATTTATCATTAAAGTAGATTGGAGAGTTGTTTTTTGGATGGGAACTTTAATAGCGGTAATAGGATCTGTTGCTAGAGGCAGCCTTAGTGAAACTCCAGATTTTGTGAATGCAAAACTCAAACTGCAAAATGTTATTAAAGAACTTACTATAAATACTAATACAACAAAAGAAAATCCAATCTTAAATGAAAAAGTTGACAAAAAAACATCATTAGCATATTTCCTTATACAATGTGGAACACCATTGCGTTTTTATTTTGCTTATATTTATAGTAGTGACTTATTGAAAAATTTATTTAATTATAGTGGTGAACAAATTGTTCATCATAACTTGATAATTGCAGTGGTAGATTTTTTAAGTATAATTTTTTTTACAATATTAAGCTATAAAATGCATCCACTAAAGGTCGTCAAAGCCAGTTTGACAATATTTTTAGTTTTTACCTTATGTGTTCCACTTTTGTTATGTAATATTACTTCTCCATTACATTTAATGATTCTGCAATGCATCTGTGTTTTTGGCATATATGATGTACCAGCACACGCTGTTTTCTTTATGCATTTTCCTGTTTTTAAAAGATTCACTTACACTTGCTTTATGTTTGCACTATCGAGAGCTATAATGTATTCAATTACTTCTTTGGGGCTGATTTATATTACGGAAAAACTTGGACATTGGGGACTTTGGATTGTTTTTATACCAGTAATTATAGGGTTTAGATTTGGCTTACTACATTTTGAAAATTTAGAAAAAACAACCAAATGTTATCCTGAAAAAAACAATACTGCAACCGTTCACGTGGGTGGGCATTTTTAAAATTTATTTACGCACCATTCAGAGCATAACGTTATCGTTCATGTGGTTCAGTATTTTTAAAATTTATTACGCACCATTCAGAGCGTTAATAGCTTAACAGTGAGTTCTATTCTTTCAGGATGCTTCATAAATTTTAAAAACACCCACCCACGTCACAAGATACATACCTCAGCAGACTCTAGATCTTCTGTCTTTAATTCTTCAACAGGAGATATTTCATACCCCAGCAGCTTAGCTAATTGTTTCAGCCTATGCTCAGCTC